>Ga0172379_10002587_pt1 | contig 31427 bp, 31 predicted proteins | sample GrowelOW334metaG_FD_119756 | JGI IMG/M metagenome (GOLD analysis project Ga0172379, IMG submission 119756) | Groundwater microbial communities from an aquifer near a municipal landfill in Southern Ontario, Canada - Groundwater well OW334 metaG | ecosystem: Environmental > Aquatic > Deep...
CCAGACGACATGATATTTGTCCCCCTCTCTACTATGCAAAAAATTCTTTCAGGATTTGATTACCTTTCCATGATGGCTGTTTCTGTTACAGATAAAAATAAAATGACAGAAGTAAAAGATTCGATAACCAATACTCTTCTAGATAAACATCGTGTAATTGAAGCAGACTTTTCAATAATTTCCCAAGAAGATATTTTAGGCACTCTGAGTACCGTCATAGATACCTTCACGCTTTTCCTGGCAGCTATCGCTTCTATCTCACTCCTAGTCGGTGGTATAGGAATCATGAATATGATGCTCACCACAGTCACCGAACGCACTAAAGAAATTGGCTTGCGAAAAGCTATTGGAGCAAAAAGGAGTGACATCAATATGCAATTTTTATCAGAAGCTGTAGTCCTCACTTTTATTGGGGGTTTCGTAGGTATTATTCTAGGGTGGCTAATTTGTTTGATAGTGACATCCACTGGAATTGTCAAAACTCAAGTTTCAATCTCTTCTGTTCTTTTAGCTTTCGGTGTATCGGCAGCCATCGGCATTATTTTCGGATACTACCCTGCCCACAGAGCAGGAATGCTCAATCCAATTGATGCATTGAGGTATGAATAAATATTAGTTTTTAAAACACTTATTTTCCTACAGAAAATGTTATCCGCAAATGTATAATAATGCTATAATAACTCAGCTTAAATATAAAAAATATATGCCTAATAAAATAACTGAACCATATCCGATGAGGATAAATAAATATCTTGCTTTAAAAAAAATCTCTACCAGGCGAGGAGCTGATCTTCTAGTGAAAAACAAAAAAGTATTTATCAATAAAAAATTAGCAGTCTTGGGTAGCCAAGTAAATGAGACTGATGTGGTAGAAGTAAAAGGCGCGAAGCCCATAGAATATAAATATTTTGCTTACAATAAACCAATAGGGATTGAAACAGATTCTCCTAAAGAAGGCTTGTTTCCTTTGGGAAGACTGGATAAGGCTTCCCATGGACTTATGATACTTACAAATGATGGACGAATAACTGATCAACTTCTAAATCCAAAATATTTTCACGAAAAAGAGTACATCGTCCGCACAAAAGAAAAACTTCGCTCAAATTTTAAACAAAAAATGGAAGCTGGGGTAGATATTGAAGGCTACACTACAAAACCTTGTAAAATAAAAATTTTAAGTCAAAATACTTTTAAAGTAATCCTAACTGAAGGGAAAAAACACCAAATCCGCCGCATGTGTTCGAATCTCTTTCAAGAAGTCGCCGACTTGAAACGCGAAAGAATAATGAATATTAAATTAGGAACTTTAAAACCAAACACAACTAGGGAAATAAAAGGTGAAGAGCTGACTACTTTTCTAGATCAAGTACTTCATCAATCCTAATCTGTTTCACGAATTCAGGCACATGGGAGACTAGGATCATCGCGCCTTTGTATTCATCCAATGCTTTAGCGATAATTGGCAAATGGCGAAAATTTATATGGTTGGTCGGCTCATCTAAGATAAGGAGTCCAGGCTTTTGGAGAACTAATCTAGTAAAGGCTACTAACCCCTTCTGCCCTTCTGAAAGACTCCCTATTTTTGTACGAATAAACTCTCCAGTAATCAAAAACCCTGCAGCGATAGAACGCATACGCTCTTCATCCAATCTTTCTCCCCCTTCTCGCATAGCATCCGCCAAAGATTGATAAACAGTGTCTTCAAAATTAAGAGTAGAAAAATCTTGCCTATAATAACCTATTCTTATTCCTTCCTTAACTTTTTCTCCATCAGCATGACCACTCGCAAGTCTCTCCAAAAGAGTTGTTTTGCCAATACCGTTTGGCCCCTGCAAGAGTAAGTGATGATTTTTATTCAAAGAAATTTTGGCTTTATGTTTCACAATTTTTCCATTTTTCATCGTCGTAAAGGAAGAAATATTCAGAATTTCACCGATTAAATCAGGTTGAGAAGGAATAATAAAAGACCTGATAGCTTTGTCTTCTTTCCGTACATCTACTATCTCCTCTTCCAATTCCTCCGCTTTTTCTCGCATACGTTTTGCAACCAATCGCAATCTTCCTCCTTTATATGCAAAGACATTTGCTTGATCTTTTTTCGCTTGAATTTCTTTTTGAAGCTGAGCATTTTTCATATTTTCTTTTTCCACCCTAGCAGTGATGTCTTTCACTACATTAAAATAATTACCCACATATTGTTCAATCTTTTTTGTGTAAATATCCAAGTAGAGCACTCCTTGCGTAAAAGCATTTAAAAATTCAGCATCATGAGAAATGACTAGAACTGTTTTTTTATAATTAACTAAAAATTTTGTCAGATGAGCTATGCCAGCTTTGTCTAAATTATTAGTCGGTTCATCTAAGAGGAGTAAATCAGGATCTTGAATAAGCGCCGAAGCTAAAAGCAAACGAGCTTGTTGTCCACCAGAAAAAGTTTTTATTATCCTGTCATGAACCTTGGTATGCCCTTTTAAATTAACAACTTCTAACACATCGTCAATCCGAGGATCAATATCGTAAATTTTTTGTTTAAAGCATTTATTGAAAAACTCTCTTACAGTTAAATCTAGTTCTTCTCTTGGAATAACTTGCCTAGACAAAGCAATCGTAACTCCATTTACTATATTTATGATTCCAGACTCTGGAGAATTTTTTCCAAAAATAAGACCAAAAATGGTACTCTTACCAGCGCCATTCTGCCCCATCAAAACAAGCTTGGATCCGCGTCGCAAGGTAAAAGACGCCTCATCTAAAATAGGTTTATTTACACCCCACTCAAAGGAGACTTTATCAAATCTAACTATGGTTTCTTGGGTTTTTTGTGTTTTTTGGTTATCCTTCGATTCTTTTGCCATCAACGTAGATTAGCTTATTTCTAATAAAATAGCGAGTAAAAAAGACTCAGTACTTGACCCTGTAGTAGAATTTTAGAAAAATTTCACTACGGGGTTGACAAAGAGGGTTACTTTATGATATATTATGCAAACAAAGTAGGTGCGAGAAGAGTTTAATAGAGTCGATTTCTTAAGATGTATCTGTTTGTATTTAATAATTTTAACTAAAAATCAATGACCGGTACAATAAAAAAGATGGTAAGTGAAAAAGGTTTTGGCTTTATAACAGCAGAAGGGCTACAGAAAGATTTATTCTTTCATAGTAATTCTCTTGTTGGCGTAACCTTTGATGAACTAAGAGAAGGTGATACTGTTTCTTTTGAAACAGAAGAATCTCCAAAAGGATTGAATGCTACAAACGTACAACGCGCGTAATATTCTTTAAACAAAAAAAACCACCCAAAAGGGTGGTTTTTTTTGTTTTTATCATAAATTATAAAATACAACTTTTCGAAGGGGTTTCGAGGCTGACGAGCCGAGAACTTCAGGATTTTTCAAGCTTCGAAAAATCGGTACCGAAGAAAAGTTTGTATTTTGTGATTTATCATATTTTATTGAGTAAATTCCTCTCCTTTTGCCCATTTTTTCAAAATATCATAACTTGCATCTCCGCAAATAAATTTCTTTGTTTGTGTATTATAGAAAAAAGGAACTCCTCCACACAATTCTCCGTTATCGATTTCGAGTAATTTCTTTTCGTTTTCTTTATTGTGCCAAACTTCTAAGCTTTCAATCTTTATCCCCTCCTCTTTTTCTAAACGCTCTACAAGCTCGTGCATAGTCACACAATGTGGGCATTCAGTTCCATAAAATTCTAGTAGATGATTCATAAAAATATGTGGATTTGAATTTGTTATTTAAAAAGCCTTGCGCAGGAGCTTAGAAAATAAAAATGGTATTCCATTTATTATTTTCTTGAGCGACGAGCAGAGCAATTTTTCAGCTGAAAAATATGTGTGCTTTATAAATAACAAATTCAAATAATTTACTTAACTAACTTTGATAAGCGAGATTTCTTGCGAGCAGCGTTGTTCTTTTTGATTACTCCTTTTTGCGCGGATTTATCTATAGCCTGAAAAGCAAGTGAAAGCATTTTTTTAGCTTCAGCCTTGCCTGTTTCCTTGTTTGTTTTGACAACTTTCTCGATTTTCTTGATTATCTCTTTCATTACCTTCTTGCGTTGGTCATTAAAAGCCTTCTTTCGAAGAGAACTGCGGATCGCTTTTTTAGCTGATTGTGTTATTGGCATATATGCAATATAGCAAAATCTAAGATTAGATGCAATCCCCGCCACGTCGAGACAAATATGTTATCATTAATCTATGATCGGAAGTATAAAAGGAAAAATTATATTCAAAACGGATAAATTTTTGATTCTGGAAACAGGCGGGGTTGGTTATAAAGTAAATGTCTCCCCAGACTCATTATCTAAAGTCTCTACCCTTCAACCAAGCTCAGAGCAAAAAGAAACAAACACAGTTTCATTTTGGATTCATACGCATGTACGCGAAGATGCCTTAGACCTATACGGATTTTTGGAACGTTCAGAATTAGAATTTTTCGAAATGCTAATAAATGTATCCGGCATAGGACCAAGGTCAGCCTTAGCAATTTTAGGAATTGCTTCAATCGAAACACTGAGAAAAGCTATCGGTACTGGAGATATAAGTTATCTCACAAAAATATCAGGAATCGGCAAAAAAACTGCGGAAAGAATTGTTATCGAACTACGCGACAAAATGGGAATAGGGTTAGAAGGAAGCTCTTTACAAGGAGAGCTAGACGTATTGGAAGCGCTCAAGTCTCTCGGCTATTCTCAAAACGAAGCACGAGAAGCATTAAAAAAAGTTTCTCCTGATGCTGATACAAATACCAAAATCCGCGAAGCATTGAAAATCTTAGGAAACAAATAAAAAGATATGCCCGAACTTCCAGAAGTTGAAACAACAAAGAGGGGTCTAGAAAAGACTGTTCTAGGTCTTTTCATAAAAGATGTTTGGACTGATTTAGCGACAAAAGATAAACGTAAAAATGACAGTGTGGCAAACCCTAAGTTTTTTAAAATTTTTAAGAAAGAGGTTCTAGGCAAGAAAATAATATCAATAGAAAGACGCGCTAAAAATATTTTAATAAATTTATCTGGAGGAAAGACAATTTTAATACACCTAAAAATGACTGGTTATTTGTTTTTTGGGAAAGATCCAAAAATTAAATTTGCTCATGTTGTTTTCACTCTTTCCCCTTCGGCTTCGCTCAGAGCAGGCAAGGAAATGTATTTAGTTTTTTCAGATATACGCAAATTCGGGAAAATTACTCTGTTGGATACAAAAATAGCCCATGATAGCAAACACTTAAATAATATCGGCCCCGAACCACTTGATAAAAATTTCACTTTAGAAAAATTAAAATATCAACTTAATAAAAAGCCAAACGGAAAAATCAAAACTGTTTTGATAGATCAAAGTGTTATTGCTGGTATTGGTAATATTTATTCGGATGAAATACTTTGGTACGCTGGTGTGCATCCAGAGAGAAAAGTTTCTACCTTCAAAGACTCAGAAATTAAATTGATATTCAAAGCTATTAAAACAACACTCAAAAAAGGCATATATTTCGGAGGAGATTCAATGTCGGATTATAAAAATATTTATGGCTTACCTGGAAAATTCCAATTGCATCATGAAGCTTATAGGCGGACAGGAGAAAAATGCAGAAAGAAAGGTTGTAAAGGTATAATAAAAAGAAAAAAAATAAACAGCCGCAGCGCACACTTTTGTGATACTCACCAAAAATAAAGACAAAAAATATCAAAACTTATAAAGCAATCTATCTGGCAAAGCTTTGCCAGCGAACTGCTCGGCTCGTCAGCCTGCGCAAGGCTTTCTAAATTTTATATTTTATCTTTATTTTTTGGAAGAAAATATAAAATAAAGTTTTTAAGGGGTTTGGCGAGCGACGGCGAGCCAACTTCAGGATTTTTTAAGCTTCAAAAAATCCGTACCGGCAAAAACTTTGATTTTATATTTTTATTTTTCGTCAATTATTTCTTGAGCTATTTCGTTTATGTTTTTTTCTATAAGAAATAAGTCTTTTTTCTTAACAGCATCCGTTATGCTTTTTACCATGATTCTAAACCTCATATATTGAGTATTGTTCATATTATATTCTTTAGCAAATTTAAGTAGATATAAATCTTCTCGTCTTTTCCCAATCAAATCTTCATCAAGAAGAATTTTTATTTCTTCTCTAGTACTCGACACTCCCACTTCTTGATGCACTCTCGGGAAAGAACCAGCAACTCTTGTTATCTCATAACTTTGCAGTAGATCAAGTAATCGAATTCTTAGTTTATCGTTTTTTAAACTAACATCTAATGTTTCTGCAGGTCCTTCATTCATAAGAAGATAAAGTTTGTCATCATCATCTTGCAAAATCTCTGCTCCTATTGAATATTTTGGAAACTTAGAATCATTTATATTAATTCCAAGAAAGATGGATAAATCTTTCTCAACTTCAAAATGAGGTTGCCAAAAATCACTTATTAAAGATGGATCAGTTATCCACAAACCAAATTCTCGTTCACCTTCTTTATTTTTAGGCAAATTCAACAACAATAAGGCAGGAGCTCGTCTTTTTAAACTTTTGATGCCAATAGCTTCAAGCCCATCAGCTTTGTATTTGCGATCTTTTTCTGGAATAGGTTCTATCTTTTTTAATTTCTCTAGAAATATTTTTCTAAAATCAAAATTTAAAACAGCTTCGGGACTCTTTATATTTTGACCCCCTTCACCTTTAACTTCCATAGACATATCCTAATAATATCAAAAACCAATTTTATATCAAAATTACAAATTAAGCATTCTAAACAACGATACCCCAAGTGCCACGGAAACATTCAGGGATTCTTTTTTGCCTTGCATTGAAATTTCAGCGATGACATCACATTTTTTTAAAATATTTTTGGGTATGCCCGTCACTTCCGTACCGACGATGAAAACATTTTTGTTTTGTAATTTCACTTTTTTATAATCGATAGATTTTTTGTCTTGCTCAATTCCAATAATCAAATATTTTTCTTTCTTTAATTTTGCTAGTAAAAGTAAAATATTTTTCTTCTGTTCCCAGAGTACGAACTCTTCTGCGCCCAAGGCAGATTTTGCTAAATCTCCCCTCTTCCTACCAAACCGATCGAGTGGCGTCGGCGTATAGCCCGTCAAATAAATCTTGCTTATTCCCGCCGCATCCGCGGTGCGAAACATCGCTCCGACATTCTCTACGCTTCTAATATTATGTAATAATAAAATGTTTTCCTGTGTTTTTTTCATTGTTTTTTTATTTAATATTTTAAAAAATTCTTATTTCGCATATTTTTATGATAATTAATCGCAAATCTATGAGCTTCGCTGTTCGCTAACAAAATTTCTTTTTTGTATTTTTTAACAAAGGTCGGACCTTGGGCTCCCTTAAGGTCCGACCTTGGGGAGAGGAGAATTGCTTTTGGTTTATGTCTTTCATCTTTAACGACAGAAACTACGGGGATATTTATACCCATTTTCTTTAAAATATTTTTTGTGACATTTATTTGCGCCACACCACCATCTACCACTATTAGGTTTGGAAATACCCATTCTTTATGAGCCAGTCTCCTTTCTAAAACTTCCGCAAGCGCACCAGTATCATTAGTATTATTTTGAGTCTTAATCTTAAATTTTCTGTATTCACTCTTTTCCACCTCACCGTTTTCTAAAACTATCATTACTCCTACCATGTTCTTCCCTCCCATATGTGCTATATCATAAGCTTCTATTCTGGTTGCTAAAAAAGGAAAATTTTGAATAGAGCTTCTTCCGATTTTTCTCTCGGTAAGGTCCCACTCAGTACTCCGAGAAGGGTGAGCCGAAGAAAAATCAGAAGAAGTGGAATTTTTTAGTAACGCCACATCATTTATGTGTTTTAACGCAAAAATTTGTCTTTTTATTTCTCCAGCTTTTTCAAATTCTCTCTTTTTTGCATACTCTTTCATCTCTTTCTCTAGATTTTTGAGAGTCTTTTTCTTTTTGCCTTCAAAAAATAGTTGGAGATTTTTAATATTTTGTAGATATAATTTTTTATCTTTTAAGTCTGGCACCAAATTTATTTGTTTGTAAAATTCCAGATAATTCTTACTTTTTTCATCTAAAAATGGAAAAATTTTTCGTATTATTTTTATCGCTTCACGAAGCTGAGGACCACTGGTGTACGGTCCAAAAACTTTAGCGAAAGAAACAGCAAAATTTTTTGACACGTGGGACCCGCCTCGTACTCGAGGAAGGGAGGAGTGCAGAAAATTCTGCTGTTTCTGAAGCTCTTTCCCTCGAACAATAATTACTTTCGGTAAAGTTTCCCTTGTTATGCAAACATAATTAAAACTTTTATCATCTTTTTCTTTTGTATTGTAATAAGGCTGATGTTTTTTTATTAGATTAGCCTCCAAAATAATAGCTTCCAAAACAGAATCAGTAACCTTCCATTTTATATTGTCTGATTTAAAGACCATGTCTAAAATAAGCGGGCCTCTGGTATTTATCAGATCCTTACCAAAATAGCTTTTCGTGCGATCTCGGAGAGATGTCGCCTTGCCGATGTATAAAATCTTCTTATTTTTTAAGAAAAAATATACACCAGGTTTGTCTGGCAAACCATTTTTTTTGTTTAATTTTTTAAAAGTTTCACTAGTCATCAGCTTATTTACGCAATACTTTTCTTAAATATTTACCAGTGTACGATTTACTATTTCCGGCTACTTCTTCTGGTGTTCCTTTAGCAACAATTTTACCACCATTTACTCCGCCCTCTGGTCCGATATCTATAATGTAATCCGAACTTTTTACGACATCGAGATTGTGTTCTATCAAAACAACAGTATTCCCATGAGATACTAATTTATTCAAAACTTCTAGGAGTTTCTGCACATCATCGTAATGAAGTCCTACGGTCGGCTCATCTAAAAGATAAATTGTTTTTTCTAGGTGTGGACGATAAAGCTCGCTTGAGATTTTTACCCGTTGCGCTTCTCCACCAGAGAGCGTGGTGGCTGATTGTCCGAGCTCAAGATAACCCAACCCTACATCAAAAAGAGTCTGGAGTCTGTCAGAGATTGCAGGAATATCTTTAAAAAAAGTTAATCCGTTTTCTACAGTCATATGTAGTACTTCATAAATATTTTTTTTCTTATATTTTACAGTAAGCGTCTCTTTATCAAAACGTTTTCCATTGCAAACATCACAAGTGACATAAACCGTAGGTAAAAAGTGCATCTCTACTGCTATTTCCCCGTTACCTTCACATGCTTCACAACGTCCACCCTTCACATTAAAAGAAAAACGATTCGCTTTCCAACCCCGCAAACGCGCTTCCTCTGTCGTAGTAAAAAGATCTCGAATATGTGTAAAGGCGCCAGTATAAGTGACGATATTCGAGCGCGGAGTCCTGCCTATGGGCGACTGATCGATGAGAATAACTCTAGATAAATATTCAGTCCCAGAAAAAGAAGAACAGTTGAAAATTTTGGCTGTGCGATATTTGCGTTCAAAGCGAGCTTGAAGATTTTTGTAAAGAATCTCATACATAAAAGAACTTTTACCGGAACCAGAAACTCCGGTAATAGATGTCATCACCCCGAGAGGCACTTCTGTGTTTAAATTATTTATATTAAAAATATTTCCACCAGAAATACGCAAAACTCCCTTCGCTTGTCTGCGTTTCTTAGGAATTTCTATCTTTAATTCGCCTCTTAAATAACCAAGAGTTCTAGAATTATTAGTATTATTTTTTTTAGTAAGCAATTCATCCAAAAGTCCAGAAACAATAACCTCTCCACCATGGACTCCCGCCTTAGGTCCAATATCAACTATATAATCTGAGGCATAAATGGTATCTTCATCGTGTTCTACAATCAGAATTGTATTACCTAAATCACGCAAATTTTGAAGTGTTTTAATCAAACGATCGTTGTCACGCTGATGGAGTCCTATCGTCGGCTCGTCTAGGACATAAAGTGCACCGACAAGCCTTGATCCAAGCTGAGACGCCAAACGTATGCGCTGCGCTTCTCCACCAGAGAGAGTATTTGCCTTACGCGAAAGCTGTAAATAATCCAAACCTACATCAAGCATAAATTGAAGACGAGCTTCAATCTCTCGAACAACGGGCACAGATATTTCTTTTTCTTGATCTGTGAGTTTAAGGTTTTTGAAAAAGTCATGCGCATCTTTTATTGAAAGAGAAGTGATGTCTAAAATATTTAGACCTTTAGAGGTCGGACCTCGGGATCCCTTGAGGTCCGACCTCGGTAAGGAGGAATGAGAACGTAAAAAAACATTAAGTGCTTCAGGGCGAAGCCTCGCGCCATGGCAAACTTCACAAGGTTCGTCTCCCATAAAATATTTCGAACCGAGTCCATTACAAGCAGGACAGGCGCCATAAGGAGAATTGAAAGAAAACAATCTAGGCTCTACCTCAGGAAAAGAAAAACCATCATTTTTACAAGCAAATTTTGCAGACATAATAAATTCATTATCTCCTATTTTTATAGTCACCAAGCCATCTGCTTCGATAAGCGCGCGTTCGATAGCCTCTGCGAGACGCATGCGACTATCATTAAAATTATCTTTAAATTCATGCACAGCAAAATGGTCTACTAAAACCTCAATGTTGTGAGCTTTGTTTTTAGAGAGAGTTATTTGTTCGCGAAGATTCTTCATCACACCATCTAAACGAATCTCCGCAAAACCCTTTCCAAGTAAATCATAAAGCAATTGATAATATTCACCTTTTCGTCCGCGAACAATCGGAGAAAAAATATTTATTTCTGTTTCATCCCATTCTACTCCCATAACTTTTCGCTTTCTGTCTTTAAAATCTTGGGAGGAAGAATTCTGAACGCGGAAGGTTCCGCCCGAAGGGTGGAGTAAAGCGGAAGAATTCTTTTTTCCAAGATTTTTCACTTTCTCCAAAACAAAATTTAAAATTTCTTCATTGGAAAGTTTTTTAATTTCTTCTCCGCACAAAGGACAATGCGGATGTCCGATACGGGCATACATTACACGCAAGTAGTCATAAATTTCTGTAATCGTCGCTACAGTCGAACGCGGATTATTTGAACGAGATTTTTGATCAATAGAAATTGCCGGCGAAAGACCTGTGATCTCATCTACATCTGGCTTGGGCATTTGATTCAGAAATTGTCGAGCATAAGAAGAGAGAGACTCCACATATCGGCGTTGTCCTTCAGCAAAAATAGTATCAAAAGCCAAGGATGATTTCCCAGAACCAGAAACTCCTGTGATAGCTATCATTTTATTACGTGGCATTTCAACTGAAATATTTTTCAGATTATGCGTCCGCGCTCCTTTGACTATTATTTTATCTGTAAAATCTTTTTTCATATTTTTTCCTGCCCCGTAGGAAGTATTCTTTCCTTCGGGGTCTGTTTTCATTGATTTTATTTATATATAACACAACAACACCCCGCCTTGCTCATAGGGGGTGTAAGTAATTTTCTTTACAATATTAAAGTAATAGTATTATAACATAAATCAAATACTATTTCTAGTATGTGTACGGCGAATTCTAGCTCAATAGCTTGGCATTACCTCATAGAATGTAATTGAGATATGTCACATACAACAAACAGTTATTTTTAGTGAAACGATGCTCTTAATAAGATTATTATAATAATTGAACATCTTTCATTCTTTCATCAATATGAAATATATCTTCCTTTACAACCTCCTGAATTAAACTCTTCCTTTTTTCTTGAGAAATATCATATTTTGAATTAGCAATATCTGACGGAGTGACCTCCCTGCCTTGTATAAGTATGAATTTATTAGTTTCAGATTGTAAAGCTGTTTCAAAAACTCGCCCTTTCCCATCATGAAAAAATATAGGGATATCTAATTCCTCTGATAATTTTGCAAGGTCTTTATTTATTTCTAATGAACTCACACACAACCCTGCATATTTTGGATTACGCACCACAATCTCATTGTACCAATACATACCATCCCATGTTTTTCTTTTTTGCATCATTATCCTGTCAATATCAGAAGTTGTGGTAATTTTTAAATTATCTCTATCATTTATACCCTTAACCTCTGTATGCATATCACTTGAGTCTGCTGCATCTATGTGGCCTTCTCTCAACAGAAGTCCAATATCACTCCATAATCTTTGTTTAGCTCCATCGTTTCTGAAGCTTGAAGTGGACAATGATGGTTCTAACGCCATGGCTATTTTTATCCTTACATCCTGTGAGACCTCTTGTTTTAAAGCACTTTCTTGTTCTTTTACATCACCAGATTTTTTATCCTTAATGCCATGAAAAATAAATGCATTATTTCTTATAATGGAAGATTTAATTGACCTCATCTCATGCTCTTTTTCTATTTTTTCTATTTTGTCCATATACTCAGGACTATCCTTAAAGTGATCCTTGGTATATTTTAGAATTTTTTCAGTTTTATCCTTTACCTCAATTTGATCAGATAATTCAATAATGAGTTGTTCGGCTGAAGATATATCTTTCCTTAGTAATGAAATCTGCTCTTCCTTAGTCAACCTTTCCTTGTTTAATTTATTTATTTTAAAATAATTAAATATTTTTTTTATGGAATTGACCTGCAAAGAATCAATATCTAATTGAATTTTATCAATTTCTGTATAAATATTTTCAACTTTTACCTTATTTTTTAATACTGACTCAAAAACACCAGAAATATCCCTTTTGTATTCTCTGATATTTTTAGTTTTTCTATTCAGTTCAATATCAGTTTTTTCCACCACTGTTTCATTGATTTCCGCTCCTCCATTAATTGCCGTTAAAAGTTCCGTTTTTGTCTCATCTGCTTCCTCACTAAAACTTTCTAATTTATTTTTGTCTTTACCATCAAAAACCAATCCATCTTTTCCAGCCCTAGACTCAGCCTGTGCAATGCCATCCGCACACTCGCCTTTAAAAAAGGTAGTTTCTTTTTCTGATTCGCTCATCATTTGCCGACGCAAATCCTCAGGTAATTCAACACTTTGCGAAGTTTCATGATTTTCCTGTGCTTCTGGTTTTTTTTTCGCTTCAATTATAACTTGTTCTTTATGCATAATTATCCAATCTTTTTCCTTATTTTATCAATCTGCTGTTGGTCAAATTTCTTAGAAATATCTTTTAAGACTTCAGACCTTCTTTTTTTTAAGAAAGATATTTTGTCTTGAAATTTTTTCCATATTTGTTTATATTTCTCTGTTTCTTCAGACATAGTTTTATATTAATTTACTTCATAAGTATAGTATATTCGAGCCTTTCAAGCAAAATTTAGATCTTCCGCAGTATCTATTTTCTTTGTCGGGTCAACCTCAGAAACAGAATTAATTTGTTCTTTTTTGACAGAAACATCCTCCACCCTTGTTGATATATCCTCTTCTTCCATATTAATAAGAATATCACAACTAATAAAATTAGTCTTTCTTCTCCACGCGTATTCGCAAAACCCCAATTTCATCCCTCAGTATCGCAGCGGTTTCGAAATCAAGTTCTTTCACTGCTTTATTCATTTCTTTTTCTTTCATTTTTATTATTTTTTCGTAAATTAAATTGCCAATCTCTTCATCAGACAAGTAAGAATGTCCTAAACTAGTATTTGGTATTTTTCGACTGAGTTTTTTATCCTTTTTAAATTCTTTCGCATAAGCTCGCTTGAAAACTTCCAAATCAAGATTGAGTTCTGCGTTCACTGCCTTTCCATGCTCACTCTCCATTTCTTCAGTAATGTCTTTTATCTTTTTCATAATTGTTTTCGGAGTAATGCCATGCTTTTTATTGTAAGCAAGTTGGATGTTTCTACGGCGAGTGGTTTCATTAAGCGCGTATTCCATTGCAGGAGTCATAATATCAGCATAGAGAATTACTCTCCCTTCGCTATTGCGAGCAGCACGACCAATGGTTTGAATTAAAGATGTTTCAGATCGCAAAAATCCAGCTTTATCAGCGTCTAAAATTCCAATCAAAGCAACCTCTGGTAGATCTAGCCCTTCGCGCAATAGATTTACCCCCACTAAGATATCAATTTCTCCTTTCCGAAACTGCGTCAGGATTTTTATCCTATCCATTGTTTTTATATCACTATGTAAATATTCTGCTTTTATTCTTTTATCCTTTAAAAAAACAGAAAGGTCTTCTGCCATTTTTTTGGTTAGGGTTGTCGCTAACACCCTAAAACCTTTTTTAATTGTTATTTCTGCTTCACTTATAAAGTCTTGAATTTGACCAGGATAGTGCTCAAGATGATGTTCAGAGGAGTATTCGCTACGACCAGAAAGAACTTTCCCTTCCAAGATAGAGTGCGAACGACGGCGAACATCATCTTGAGCACTATCTTCTGACACTGGGAGCTCGAAAGTATTTCTTCCTTCAGAAATAGATCTTATTATTATTTCTGGATCCACAAGCCCTGTCGGACGGATGATTTGCTCCACAATTTGTTCACTTTCTTTTCTTTCTATCTCGCTAGGTGTCGCACTTGTATAAATTACGGGACCTATTCTTTCTTGAAATTCATTGTATTTCAGTGGTCTGTTGTCTTTAGCTGAAGGTAAACGAAAACCGTATTCTACAAGAGTATTTTTACGAGAAGCATCCCCAGCATACATTCCATTTAATTGCGGAAGAGTTACGTGCGACTCGTCAATGATGGTAAGGAAGTCGGGAACATACTCGGAGGAATCTTCGCTACGACCAGATGAATCTTGCCCTTCCAAGATAGGGTGCGAATGACGGAGAGTATGTTTCCGACTTCCTGTGTGTGGGAAATAAGACAAAAGTGTCTCTGGCGGTTCACCCTCTTTTTTGCCAGATAAGTGCCTAGAATAGTTTTCTATACCATTGCAATATCCTACTTCTTTTATCATCGCTAAATCATAATTCGTTCTTCTTTTTATGCGCTCAGCCTCTAAAAGTTTTCCTTCTTTTTCAAATTTCTTTAATTGTTGGGTTAATTCTTTTTTAATTTCTACAAGCGCTTTTTTCTTTTTTACATCTTCGGTAATAAAATGCTTCGCTGGAAAAACAAAAATACCTGTCCCGCCGTGGCGTGGGTCTTTTTCTTCTGAAATTATACTAGCAGAAGTCGGATCAACTTTTGTTATTTTAGAAATACTTCCGCCAAACATTTCAATTTGATACATTACCGTTTCAGAAACTGGCATAAATTCCACCCGCGTGCCAATAGACCGAAAAGTCCCAGGATTAAGATCTGCATTGGTGCGTTCAAAATGAATACCAATCAATTTCTTCATCAAAGTTAAGCGATCCATTTTCATTCCAATCTCAAGTTTTAAATTAACTTTTTCATATTCTTCTGGGGAACCTAAACCATAAATACAAGAAACTGAAGCGACTATGATCACATCACGCCTTGTTAAGAGCGCTTGGGTAGAAGCATGGCGAAGCATATCTATCTCTTTATTAATAGATGCGTCTTTTTCGATATAAGTATCCGAGGCGGGCATGTAAGCTTCGGGCTGATAATAATCATAGTAAGAAACAAAATAATGCACCGCAGCCTCGGGAAAAAATTCTCGAAATTCCTGAGCCAATTGGGCAGCGAGAGTTTTATTGTGAGCTATCACAAGTGTCGGCTTGTTGTATTGAGCAATCACATTCGCCATAGTAAAAGTCTTACCCGTACCCGTAGCCCCGAGCAATGTCTGCTTTTTCATCCCCTTAGACAAACCCTGTACAAGTGCTGAAATAGCCTCTGGTTGATCTCCAGCAGGCTCGAAAGGTTTATGTAATTTAAAAATACTAAAAGCTTTAGACATATATAAATACCTTATACCACATAATATTAAAAAAATTAATTACTTAGGTAAGCAAAATTATCAACATCATAAGTATCATATGCTTTTATTACTATTTCGTAGGCTAAGGCAGAACTTATTATTGTGAAAATAAGAAAATATACCAATGTCATTCGAAGATCACGCATGCTTTTATTTTAGCATTTTTCTTGATTTTTCGCTTTATTTGCTATATATTATTTAGATTGTTTCATATGCGCCCTTAGCTGTTTTGGTAGGTCGTTAGATCATGGATAAAGTAAACGTTATTTAAAAGATATTAAACATATGCGCCCTTAGCTCAGCTGGTAGAGCAGATCCCTTTTAAGGATAAGGTCGTTGGTTCGATCCCAACAGGGCGCACAACGTAAGTTGCATATTATAAATTTTATTAATATAAAAAGAGAAAGGACTGGTAGAAACACACCAGTGCTTCCTCTCCAGTCCTTGATATTTAACTAGCCCTTAAGGACATCTATCATTGTAAAAACCTTGCCTTTGACTCCCTCATTGACCTTTTGGCTTAAAAAAGACAGGGCTTTGAGCGTTCCGACTGCATAGGGCAGACGACCATTCACGTTGTGCGTAATGCTAAAAGCTATTGATCCGTCTGGGAGCACAAAATCGTAAGTGTGATAGCCGTGACCATCAAGATGTTTTTCAGAAACACCCATTCGCAGCAACTGAGCATGGGGCTCCCTAACCATCTCTATGTCCTTCACATCAAACTGCATACCCAGACTATTAAATTGCTTGACCATCGCTTTCGCCGTCCCGCTTGTATCCACTTTCCCTTTCTGGTGGCTTTCCACGATCCGAAGTTTGAAACCTTCAAAAGAACCGGGGAAATTTTTTGCGCCGTACTCTATCATCGCCTGAAGGGCCACGATCTGAGAAGCCATGTTCGGAGCAATAACCGCGCAGATTTCCGATCTCCTGACGGTCTCGACAAGAAGGTCTCTGTTACCACCGGTCGTACCCATGACAAACGGGAGCTTGTTTTCGCAGTAGAATCCCGCGTTGTCATTGACTGCGTTCGGATGAGAGAAATCAACCGCTAAGAACGGCCATTGCTTGTTTTCCTTAGTCAAGTCAACCAAGCCCCCCCGTTGTAACGGTCTTACGAGTTCCACCATCTTATCATCAACCCTTAAAGACTTCTCCTTAATCTCTTCTCCTGTGAGGCAATGATCAACCAACACAAAACCATTGCTCCTACTAATGAGCCTAGCGACTTCTGTCGCCATCTTTCCAGGTAAGCCGTTAACCATAACGTGTCTCATGTGCTTCCTCCTTTGAGATATTCAGGGATACATCCAACCTTCTTTCAAAGTACCATAAAGTACGTACACACTTAAAAGTGCCTCAACTTCTCGTTGAATCTTACAATAGTTTAATAAAAAATCAACCCAACTGTACTAGTTCCTAGATAAAAAAGCTTGTTATATAAACTTTCTACAAAAGAACGATCGGAAAAAATAGTTATAATATTCTGCTGTGCTCTGCACAAAATTAAAAAGCTTCAAGTAAAAACTGCTCGAAAACGGATTCGGCATCACGTCCCTCTTTGCGAGCTTCCGGTAAAAGATAAGAGATACGAGAAGCAAAAGTTTTGAGTTGCTGCTCGGAGAATTTACTAAAATTACTTTTCAAAAGCATATCTTTGATTTTCCAAAAGAGAACTCCGATGATTTCCTCCATATTTACTCCAGCATCCATGGCTTGTCTGAAATAAATCCAAGTATTTAACTTGTCCTTATTTGCAAAAGCATTTGCTACCAAAAAATTATCATATTTCTCTTTTTTTTCTTTTGGTAATTCAAAGATGTTAACTTGGGCTCTTTTTACTCCAACTTTTTTAAAAGCATCAAGTATTGGCTTATTCAACTTTCCCTCTAAAAAAATAAAATGGTTATCAGACTCCCCCATTTTTTCTAATTTATCTAAAACAAAATCTCTCGTTTCTTGATACTCAAAAATATTTTGAAAAACTATTATAGACACCGCTTCAAAAAGACTAGATCCAGAATAAAAACTTTCAATCTGAATGGGATCAAAACTATTTCTATTTATAAAAAAAATCTCAGATAAGGGTGTGCCTAATTGCGCAGACAAAGATTTTATGAATTTTTCATAATTTAAAATTTTATTTTTAGAATCATCTCCAGAAAAAAGGTACAACATAAATATTCAATAAAAGAAATAATTAAAACTTAACGGATTTCCTATACTCTAAATAAGGAGCGCCGTATTTTGCAGTTAAAATTTTCTCTTCCTTGTTTAAGAAGACAAACTTCGCAATAAGAGAAGAAATAAAATCAAACAGAATAACAAAAAAAGAATTAGCGATAATCCCAAATCCTAATATCATAAAAAATATTCCAAAATTAGTTGGATTTTTGACATAACGATAAGGTCCTTTACTAAAAGATTCTTTGGTAATATTTTCTTTACTCAAATGAAGTGAAGTATGCTGAGCCCAGAATATCAAAATACTACCAAATATCAAAAAAATGATGCCCGCTCCTGCTACTAATATAGAACTTGGTAAAATTTTAATCTTAAATATAAAATCAAGAAAAACACCAAATAAAAATAAGACAAATTGCATAGCATGAGAGTTTGCTAAAATTTTATGTATATTTTGTTGTTGAATATCACTCTTATTATTACTTTCCATATTTCTATTGTAACACAATTACACTATTTTACTTCCATAAGATTATCTCCAAAACCAAAATGCACTTCCAGTGGAATATCCGTCTTATAATGTAAATAAGACCTTTGTAACACTCCCACCATAGCCTCCTCTATTATTTTTTCAGCTTTTAATAGCACGCTTTCTTCAACTTCAAAAACCAACTCATCATGAATTTGAAGTATCAGGTGAACCCTATCTAATAGCCCAGCCTTTTTTAAGTCTTCTTCCACATACCTTATGGCCAACTTGATAATATCAGCCGCTGTTCCTTGAAGTGGAGCATTGGTAGCAGTCCGCTCTGCCATGTTTTTCAAAAATGGAATTCTAGAATTTATATTTGGGAAATTTCGACGTCTACCAAACAAAGTCTCAGTGTAAGAATTTTTCATTACGAACTTTTTTACTTCTTCTAAATAATCCCGCACACCAGAAAATTGATTGAAATAATTATTATAAAATTTCTGCGCCTCTTCGCGTGTACCTCCAAGATTTTTTTTCAACGCAGATACCCCCATACCATAAATAATGCCAAAGTTTATTACTTTAGCTTTTCTGCGCATCTCCCTATCCACTTTTTCTATCGGCACATCAAAAACAAACGAAGCAACTCCTGCATGGATATCTTTTTGATCACGAAATACTTGAGTCATTTTTTTATCCCCTGAAAGCATTGCAACCACTCGCAGTTCAATCTGACTATAGTCAAAGGCTACAAGTTTGTGGCCTTTCTGCGCCACAAAACCACCTCGAATTCTTCTGCCTAGCTCTGTCTTGATTGGCAAATTTTGTAAATTAGGATCCTGAGAAGCAAATCTGCCAGTTGTAGTGCCATTTTGTAAAAACTTAGCATGTAAACGACCATCAGCATCCACCATTTTAGGTATAACATCAATATAAGTGGAAAGCAGTTTTTGTAATTCTCGATAAAATAATATTTCTTTTATAATAGGATTTTCTTCTTCCAATTCTTCTAATACTGAAACCTTCGTAGAAAATCCGCCACTGGCGTTTTTCTTTGCTCCGTTTTTTCTGGGTGATTTTATGCCCATTTTCCCAAAAAGTACTTCTCCTAATTGCTTGGGTGAATTTATATTAAATTCTGTGCCTGCCTGCGCATATATCTTTTTAGTCAAAATATCTAATTCTGTATGATACTCTAAGGATAATTTTTCAAAATATTTTTTATCTATCAGAATTCCGTAATTCTCCATCTCTTTCACGATTGGAATAATGGGTTTTTCTATTTCTTCATACACTTTTTCTAATTTATTTTCTTTTATTTTTGCAAAAATATATTCGTAAGCTTTTTTAAAAGAATTAGTGTGAGTAAAAAACAAAATATCTTCCAAATTAGGATTTGGTACATCAGAATTTATAAGCCAGAGAGCAATACTGGCTTCTTGAAGTTTTTCCATAGGGGGCGACGCCAGTATAATTTTCTCGGGTCCTCGGGTCGCCCGCACAGAATTATCTAAGTGAGCGGGCTCAACCAGACCAGCTCGAAAATCATCTGGCGTCGCCCCCTTTTTATTATTCTCAAAAAAGTTTTTTAAACGCGTTAATAAACTTCTAAATTCAAAAATTGAAAAAACTTGTTCAATTTTTTTAAAATCTACAATCTCCCAAAAGGTCTTTTCAGGTAAAACAAAGTCTATCGGTGTATCAGTTCTGATTGTTGCTAAAATTTTTGAAAATAAAGCCTCTTCCTCATTATTTTTAAGCAACTCAAACATCCTATGACTAATCCCCGCTTTAATAAAAACCTCCTCTCCCCCTTCTGGTGGATTTCCTTTGATTTTTTTATAAATTTCTTCAATTGTTCCGAATTTTGAAATTAAAATTTCAGCCGTTTTTTCACCGACTCCTTTAATGCCGATAATATTGTCTGATGGATCACCACGCAACCCTTTGTAGTCCGGCAAGAGTTTCGGTTTGAAATGAAATCGATTTATAACTGCGTCTTCATCGTACAGGATAGTATCATTGATACCTTTTTTTAAAGTATAAACCTGCACTTTCTTATCATCTATTAATTGCATAGTATCCATATCGCCTGATGCAATAATAATTTTTAAATTTTTATCTTTTTTATATTTTTCAACTATCGTCCCTAAGACATCGTCAGCCTCAAAACCAGGCGCATCGTAAATAGGTATATCAAAAGCATCAAAAATCTGACGGGAGTTTTTTAATTGCATTATTAGAGCGTCTTCGGTCTTCGCTCTCCCTGCTTTATATCCATCATGAGCTTCATGCCTAAAAGTTTTTTGCGGTAAATCATAACAGGCAACAATATAGTCTGGTTTTAGCTCGGTGATTATCTTCATTAGCATAGTAGAAAGCCCGTAAAGCGCCCCCGTCGGCTCGCCTTTTGAAGACAGAAACTCCGGTAGCGCATGATAAGCACGATGAATTATGGCGTGGGCATCCAATAACACTAATGTTTTACTGTTGTCTTTTTTTATTTTTGGCATTGTATAAATTATACCACTTAGGATATACTTTAATATAATGGCTTTATTTGACGAAGAAAAACAAAATAAACAATTAGATGAATTACATAAACAAGAAGAAGAGCAGTTAGTAGCTACATTGGCTGAATCAAAATACAGTCTCCCTTATATTGATCTTTCTCGTTTAGGAATAGACAATGAAGCGCTTCGCGCAATATCTGAAAAAGATGCGAGAGAATTAAAGATAGCGCCTTTTAAGCTTTTCGGCAAAAATATTTTCGTGGCCTTGTGTTCCCCTAATGATGATCTAATAAAAAGACTAAAAGATGACTTAGAAAGACACAACTTGGTTCCGACTTTTTATATGGCATCTACGGCAAGCGTAAATAAGGTCTGGGAAAGATACAAAGAACTTTCTATGGCAGAAAGTTCTAGAATTGGAGGGATAGATATTTCCGGAGAAGTCTTGAGAGAAACATCAAAAAAAATAGACAAGATACAAGATATTCAAAAACTGATTACCGAAGCGCTAGAGGGAAATAAAATTCATAAAATTTCTCGTCTACTTGAAATAATATTAGCTGGTGCGATAGCTATCAAAGCTTCTGATATTCACATTGAGCCAGAACAAGAAAGAGGAAGACTGAGACTGCGTCTGGACGGAATATTGCAAGACACAAACTTTTTTGGCTTGGATGTATATCACCTACTCAATTCTCGTATTAAATTGTTATCAGGTATGAAATTAACTTCAAAAATAGCCCAAGATGGGCGTTTCAGTATCATTGAAGATAAAGACGAAATAAATATTCGTGTTTCTTTAATTCCTGGCGCTTACGGTGAATCGATCGTTATGCGTATTTTGGACCCAAAGTCTATCCAGGTAAAACTTGAAGAAATAGGAATAGAACCTTTTCTTTTTTCCATAATCCAAGAGGAAATTGAAAAACCAAATGGTCTTATATTGGTTACAGGACCAACTGGTTCTGGAAAAACCACCACTCTTTATGCATTTCTTCGAAAAATTTATTCTCCAGAAATAAAAATAATAACTATTGAAGACCCTGTAGAGTATCATCTGCCTGGAGTAACTCAAACTCAAACCAACGAAGAAAAGGGTTACACTTTTGCGGAGGGTCTGCGTTCTGCGCTTCGCCAAGACCCGGATGTCGTAATGGTCGGAGAAATTCGCGACAATGAGACGGCAGAAATAGCTGTGCAATCAGCGCTCACAGGTCATATAGTTTTTTCCACTTTACACACAAACAATTCAGCCGGAGTTATCCCACGTCTTATTAACCTTGGGGTAAATCCAAAAATATTAGTTTCTGCTCTTTCTCTGTCTATCGCTCAACGCTTAGTCCGCAAGTTGTGTACTTTTTGTAAAAAAGAAAAAGTTTCCACTGAAGAAGAAATAAAGACTATAAAATTAGTCATGGAAAGCATAAAAAATGAGGGTAAGAATCTTACAAACTATAATATAAATCCAGATGCACCGATAAAATTATTTGAAGCAGTAGGTTGTGATAAATGCAACATGACTGGTTATAAAGGTAGAATAGGTATATTCGAAGCAATCAAAACTGATGAAGCTATAGAAAAAATAATGCCAGAAAATCCAAGCGAGCGAGAAATAAAAAAGGTAGCGAGCGCGCAAGGAATACTTTCCATGCGCCAAGATGGTGTGGTGAAAATAATAAATGGCATCACTTCATTTGAAGAAGTACAAAGCGTAGTAGATCTGAAAGAGGAATAAGGTGTACCTTGTTTCGACAGCACTCGTACATTAAACAAATAAATTTGTTTATACTCCTCGTTTGTCGAAATAAAAATTATAAAGGCCAGCGAACATCCTCCCGGTGTCGCTGGCCTTGTTGATTCGAAGAAGTTAGTCCTTCGTAACTTTCATGACCACGATACCACCGTGGCCATACTTTTTTTTTGCTTCGGCTAAGGCTTCTCCTTGAGTCTTGGCTTCTAATTTTTTAGGCAACCTCTCAGAGGCTACCGCTTCACCCAAGAACATGGGGATAAAGAAAAACTCCCCTTCCCTATAGAGCTTATCGTAAGATCGTTCCTCACACATGATAACTCTCCTTTTTCCAATATTTAAAAAAGTAAAACTAATCTATATCCATGTTAGAGAATACTAATTTCATTTAATAAAGTTAAGTTTTTTAACATTCACCTAAAGATTTGGACTTTTTGTAAAATCTGTTAAAATTCTAATAACCTGTCCCGTACTAAATTTTTGGGAACAGAAAATGGTCAATATTAGAAAAGTTTAAAATTTTAGTACTGGGATGATAAAAATACAACCAATCGTCAGAGATATTGTGCAGAAAGAGTTAGAAGCCTCAATTGCTCTTTTAAATGGCTACATGAATATGAGTAGCTATGCGCATCGCATACGCCCCAAAGTTGAAGCCCTTACTAAAAAACAAGTAACTATTACCAGTCTTGTCGTTTCCCTTTCACGTATTCGAAAGGAACTCAAAAAAGAAAAACCACTCATCTATGATGTGCCGATAAAAAACATCACTACTAAACTCCCCTTGTCTGAGATAATTTATGAAAACACTGCTAAATTTATAAGTGAACTTGAGTCACTTCATAAGAATATTTCTGTGTCACAAGAAGACTTCTTTACCACCACGATAGGCACTGCTGAAGTTGATATCATCTGTTCATCTAACCTAGAAAATAAAATTCTCAAACATTTTAAAATGAAACCAAAAATCATCAATCATAACCTGGCGGCGATCGGAGTTTCGTATGGTCCAGAAGTTTTCGGTATGCCAAATGTTTTCTTCTCTCTTCTTTCTGTCACTGCTCGTGCTCGAATAAACATAGAAGAGTTAGTATCTACACCCACTGAATTGATTTTTATCATTGCTGAAAAAGATTTCAGTCAAACTGTATCTTTGTTTTCTGAACTGCATAGAAAAACAAACAAAAAAAGCATTAATCTCTAAACAATCCTTTTAGAGCTAGGCTCCAAAAGTAATAAAATATTATAGGATGGTTCCAGAAACTAATAAAAGTACCAAAACGTCCTACGCAAATTCATATAACCTATGGCTGATTGCTTAGAGATTAATGCCTTATTTAAATATCAACAAAAAAACTTCTATAAAGATTATACTACATGCTTAGAGAAGCAAGTGCTATAATGTGAATAGCTATGTTGATACCCTGTTAATAAATGTACTACACCCACAATATAGCATATAAGAAAAACAATGTCAAGCCCATCACTCGAAAGTGACTGGATCAAGTAAAAAAGAACCTTATGAAAAAAGACACAAAAAAAGAAATAGCTGATGATTCTTTTTTAGACAAAACGCTGCGTCCTAACAGTTGGAATGAATATATTGGTCAAAAACACATAAAAGACAATGTTAAAATCTTATTGCGAGCAGCAGAAGAACGCGGGCATACTCCTGAACACATTCTTTTTTATGGATCTCCAGGTTTAGGAAAAACCACCCTGGCACATTTGATCGCCAAAGAAACAAGCCGGCAAATGAAAATTACTTCTGGACCAGCAATTGAAAAAGTGGGAGACCTAGCCTCAATTCTGACAAATTTAGCATCTGGCGATATTCTTTTTATAGACGAGATTCACAGGCTCAATAAAATGGTTGAGGAAATACTTTACCCTGCTATGGAATCTGGAGTTTTAGATATTATTATTGGTAAAGGTCCCTCGGCGCGCACCATACAGCTAGATCTGCCACCTTTTACCTTGATTGCTGCCACTACCCGAGTAGCCATGGTTTCCTCTCCTCTTCGTTCTCGTTTTTCTGGAGGAGTTTTTCGCTTGGAGTTTTATTCAAATGAAGAAATTGGAGAAATAATAAAAAGATCAAGCAATCTTCTAAATATAACTTTGGAAGAGGATGCCTTAAAAGAGATAGCTAAAAGAAGTAGATTTACTCCTCGTACAGCAAATTATTTTTTGAAACGTTGCCGAGATTTTGCTCAAGTATATGAAAAAAACCAAAAAAACCTTCTAAATCAAAAAACGGTCAGAGATGCATTAAATATGCTCGCCATTGACGACATCGGCTTAAATTCCTCTGATAGAAAATATTTAGAAATATTAATTGAGAAATTCAAGGGTGGACCAGTAGGATTAAAAACCATTGGCGCAGCAATGTCCGAAGAAGAAGCCACAATAGAAGAAGTCATCGAACCATATTTGATACAATTAGGCTTATTGGACCGTACCGCTCGCGGAAGAATAGCTACCAAAAAAGCCTACGAACATCTAGGATTTGATTTACCAGAAAATTTATAAAAAATTAATTTAATTATTTTATGTCAGGACACAATAAATGGAGTCAAATAAAACACAAGAAAGACATCTCTGATGCAAAGAAAAGTAAAATCTTTTCAAAGCTAGCGCGTTTTATTTCGGTAGAATCAAAACTCTCAGGAGGAAAAGAATCTCCTGGTCTTCGTGCGGCTATTGAAAAAGCAAAAAAAGTAAACATGCCAAAAGATGTCATAGAAAGAGCAGTAAAAAAAGGAAGTGAACCATCCTCACACATGGATGCGATTACCTATGAGACTTACGGTCCAGGCGGAGTAGGAATAATTATTGAAACTCTTACAGATAGTAAAAATAGAACAGCTCAAGATATAAAACACATCCTTTCAAAAAATGGTTTTGCATTAGGTGGCATCGGCTCAGTAACTTGGGGTTTTCAAAAAGAAAAAACTCCGGAGGGAATAATTTGGAAACCGAACATGCTTGTGCCAGTATCAGATACCGACTTAGAATTTCTAGAAAAGCTAGTAGAAGAACTTGAAGAAAATGACGATGTGCAAGATGTTTATACTAACGCAGAATAAAATTCTCACGATGTTGTGGTAAACTTTTAATATCATGAGAATTTTAGGAATAGATCCAGGATATGAACGGCTGGGTATTGCTGTTTTGGAAAAGACCGCCTCCGCCAAGGGCTACGGCGTGTCGAAGAAAGAAAAGGTTATTTTTTCTGAATGTTTTAAAACTTCTACTAAATTAGAATTTAATGAAAGATTAAAGTTAATCGGCGAAGAAGTAAAAAATATAATAAAAAAATACAAACCAGAAATTTTGGCTATCGAAACTTTATTTTTGAACACCAACCATAAGACTGTCATGTGCGTAGCTGAAGCGCGCGGAGTGGTAATCTATGAAGCCTCATGCGCAGGACTCAAAATATTCGAAGCTTCTCCTCCCCAAATAAAACTGGCTACTACTGGCTATGGAAAAGCCAACAAAGAACAAATAATTAAAATGGTAAAAATTTTAGTTGATGTAGATAATTCTAAAAAATCTGATGATGAATTAGATGCTATCGCTATAGCCTTAACTGCTTTTGCTTGTTTGAAAGTTACCCCGTAGTAGATTTTGGTGAAGCCCTTCAGGGCGCGCTTTGCGCATCGCCAAAATTCACTACGGGGTTATCCACATTTACTATTGCCAAGCTTTTTATATTTTGATACAAAGTAGGCATTATAAGTTTTTAATATAAAAAATAAATTTTTATGTACGAAGAAGATGAGGAAATAAAAGATAATTTTAATTTTAAAGATGGAATGGATGATGAAGATGATTTATTAGATATGCCAGAAGATATGGATGATTTTGGTCTAGATGAAGAAGACCCAGATAGAGACAGTTAAAATAATTTTGTCGCTCAAAAAGACTAGGCAAGACCTAGTCTTTTTATTTTAAGATTATTTTTATAAATCTTTTCTTGCCAATTTTAAGAGTTAAATTTTCTGTAATTTTTATATTTTGATCTGTGATATTTTGATGTTTATTCAAATCATGAATTGCATTTCCCAGGGCAAGCCTTCGCCATTCTCCTTTTGAAGTTAAAATTTTATTTTTTACTAAAATTTCGCTTAATAATTCTCCTGATTTCCCTTTTATTTCTTCCATTTCGTCTGGAATTTCTTTCTTTGAAAAAGTATTCACAAAATTTTCCTGCGCTTCTTTGGCTTTTTTATCTCCGTGATAAATTTTCACAATTTCAAAAGCGAGTTTCATTTTTTGATCCCGAGGGTTGTCGTTTGCAATGTTATTGAAATCAGTACATATTTCAAAAGCCAAAGGCATGAGTGTGTCTGGCCAACTCATTATTTTACCAAACATGTCATCAGCTGGATCATCTAGAGTAATCATATTGCCCTCACTCTTGCCCATTTTTTTACCAGTCGGATCTACTAAAAGTTTCGTAGTCAAAACAAACATTTCTTTATTCTTTTTTCTTTTCATCAAATCACGTCCAGCTAGCATGTTAAACATTTGATCATTTCCCCCAATTTGTAAATCAACGTCTAGAGATACTGCATCGTATGCTTGAAAAATAGGATAAAGAAATTCATGAGCATGAACTTCTCGTCCTGCTTTTATTCTTTCTTGAAACATATTCCTAGTAAGGAGGTTGGAAACTGAAAAATGAGAAGCTAATTCCAACATATCTCCTGGGGTGAGTTTATTTGTCCATTTTTCATTAAAAACAAAACGAATCTTTGATTTTTTAAAATCCAAAATCTTTCCGATCTGCTTTTTATATCCTTTCGCATTTTCCAAAACTTGTTTATGAGTTAGAGGTTTTCTTGTTGCCTGTTTATCAGTCGGATCTCCTATTTGTGCAGTGAAGTCACCAATCAAAATGATCACCTCGTGGCCAAGATCTTGAAATTTCTTTAATTTAAGAAGTTGAACCAAGTGACCGAGATGCAAAGAGCTTCCAGTTGGATCAATTCCATAATAAAGTTTAATTTTTTTACCAGACATTAAAACTTTTTTAAGTGTTTCTTTGTTTGGATAAGTGTTCTCAACTCCACGATTCAATAATTCATCTATTTTTTTCTCATCTGTAATTACTTTCATATTTCTGGATTCTAGCACATTTTCTGTTATGATTGAAGTAATGCAAAAGATATTAAGAATATTCAAAAAATTGCTAAAAAACAAAAGAACATTAAAGAATATACTGTTATTGTGCGGTGGCCTTTTTATTTTTGCTATTGGAGTAATTGTTATTTTATTATCTTCTTTGAATATTCCTGATTTTCATTCTTTTGAAGATAGAAAAATTGAAAATTCTACTCAGATTTATGATCGCACGGGGGAAATTTTGCTTTACGACATACATCAAGACATAAAAAGAATTAATATACCATTTGAACAAATGGGATCACATATAAAAAATGCTACGATCGCCATAGAGGATGCTGAATTTTACACGCATAGCGGAATCAAAATAACCTCTACTGCCAGAGCTATTTTTTCTAACATATTTAATATTGGAATCGGTGGTGGTGGTTCTACTATAACTCAACAATTAGTAAAAAATACTCTTTTAACAACAAACAGAAGCTATGTTAGAAAAATAAAAGAATGGGTTTTGGCAATCAAAATAGACAACTCTATGCCCAAGGACAAAATCCTGGAAGCTTACTTGAACGAAATTCCATACGGAGGGAATATTTACGGCATAGAAACTGCGAGTAAAACCTATTTAAATAAAAAAGCGATTGACTTAACATTGGCGGAAGCTGCTTATTTGGCATCAATTCCAAATTCTCCAACAAAACTTTCTCCGTATGGGAAAAATAGAGCTAGTTTGGATGCTAGAAAAAATCTAGTACTTTCTAGAATGCTCCAACTCAAATTTATTACAAAAGAAGAATATGATAAAGCTAAAAATGAAGTTGTAACTTTTGTTCCACAAGCAATCATGGGAATAGAAGCCCCGCATTTTGTTTTTTGGATTAAAGATTATTTGGAACAAAAATATGGAACTGATGTGGTGGAAAACAGAGGACTCAAAGTCATCACTACCCTAGACGCAGACTTACAAAAAAAAGCGGAGCAAATCGTAAAAGAAGGCGCCTTGCAAAATGAAAAAGACTGGAACGGAAGCAATGCCGGATTAGTAGCAATAGACCCGAAAACAGGGCAAATTTTGACAATGGTGGGCTCTAGGGATTATTTTGACAAAGCAATAGATGGAAATTTTAATATAACGACAGCCACCAGACAGCCAGGGTCTTCTTTCAAGCCTTTTATTTACGCCACAGCCTTCAATAAGGGCTTTACCCCGAGCACAGTGCTGTTTGATCTGCCAACAGAGTTTCAATCAACCTGTAACGCTTACGGAAAAGCTCTCCCTGGACACAACCAAGGCGATTGTTATATGCCAGACAACTATGATGGAAAATTTCGCGGACCGATGAGTCTCCGAGACGCACTAGCACAATCAATCAACGTTGTCGCAGTAAAACTTTTCTATCTGGCAGGACTCTCTGATTCATTAAAGACAGCAGAAGATATGGGAATCAGTACCTTAAAAGATATAAGTCAATATGGTCTTACTCTTGTTATTGGAGGTGGAGAAGTCTCACTCTTAGACATAACATCAGCTTATGGAATTTTTGCAGACAATGGTATTAGGAATCCTTATACTGGAGTTTTAAAAGTAGAAGATTCGAGTGGAAAAGTTTTAGAAGAATTCCAACCAAAAACACAAGAAGTTTTGCCAAAAAATACCGCCCTGACTATTTCAAATATTCTTTCGGATGAAAAAGCTCGTGAGCCAACTTTTGGAATACGTTCTGTTCTTTATATTCCAAATAAAGAGGTAGCTGTAAAAACCGGTACCACAAACAACAACAAGGACGCTTGGACTATTGGATATTCTCCATCTATTGTGGTAGGTGTTTGGGCCGGCAACAATGACAACAAGCCAATGAAAAAAGGTGGAGCGTCCGTGGCAGGACCAATTTGGAATAAATTTATAACTGAAGCACTGAAAACATTCCCGGCTGAAAGTTTTGAAAAACCAGACCTGGAAACCGACCCGACCAAAGTAAAACCAGTTCTTCGTGGTTTTTGGCAAGGCAATGAAAACTTCTTCATAGATAAGATCTCTGGTCTTTTAGCCACCTCCAATACACCCAAAGAAACATTGCAAGAAAAAGTAGTAACAAACGTGCATTCAATTTTATACTGGGTGGATCGAAGCGACATTTTGGGACCAGCACCCCTGGGTAAAAATAATGATTATCAATTCAGTCATTGGGAAATACCAGTACAAAATTGGTGGGCGCAAAACAAGGGAAAATACAACACCACAACATGGAGCGAAAAACCAACAGCCACAGACAACATTCACACTGCTTCATCAAAACCAATAATCTCAATCATCGAACCAAACGATACAACAACCTACTCGCCTGATCAAAAAATAAATTTAAAAATTTCAAGCTCTGGTGTTTTTCCTTTGCAAAAAATAGATATTTTTATAAACGGTATATACTTAGAAACAATAAAATCTCCTTTTAATTTTTCCTTTATACTTGGGGAATTAGAAACCTTGCAGAGCAACAATGAATTAAAAATAATTTCCTATGATTCTGTCTTTAATAAAAGTGAAACTAATTTAATTTTTAAAGTACAGTGATACAATCACAACAAATTATCCTTATTTAGGAATTCCCCAATTCGCCACAAAATACTAGTTCTTTCTTTTTTTTGAAATATAACTGCATCACTTGTTCCCCCAAGAACATAATCATTTTCTTTTTCTATTATCCAACAATCTTCTGGTAAACCTACAACCATAGTGTCATTTTCTTCAAGAAATCTTTTAATATTATTTAATCTAACCTTCTCTGAAATAAAATGTGGGTTAATTTGAAAATCAACTAGGTTAAAAGCGCCAAGGCTTTGTGGCACAACAATCGGCATATCGTTGGTAGTCTGAATAGTTGGACAAGCTAAGATAGCTCCGGCACTACTTCCAATATATTTCTTTCCAGCTTCAACTTGTGTTTTAATTACATCAACAAGATTATTTCTTTCAAGCATCTTTTTTAACCGAAAAGTATTTCCTCCTCCAATAAAAACTGCTCTTGTGTTGATATCAGTAATTAAATTAATTGGATTAAAAACTTCATGAACTGAAATGATTTTATACCCCATTTTTGTAAATGATTTACGAACTTCATCTGTATATTTATCATAATCTTTAAGTGCATATGGAATAAAAGCAACAACTTCTTCTTTGGAAAAGATACCTAAAAATTCCTTTACTGTATCAAAACAGTGTGAAAAAAATTCACCATCTTTAATATGAGAACTGCTAATTAATAATAATTGTTTTTCTAAATATTTTTTTAACATAATTTACATTAATTTTTCTGGAACTTTTTTATCTAAAAGTTCTTTAAGTTTTAAAAGGATTTGGTCCTGTTTTACAAAAATCTCATTTTTATAAATTGGTTTGATATTCAAATAAATTATATTATTTTTTAATTTTATATCTTGAGATTCTATCTCTGTCTTAATTATATCCGAAATAGTTTTTCTAATGATTTCTTTTTTTCCTTCTTCAGAAAGAAGAATATTATTAAACCTAGCCAATAAATCTTTAATCTCTATCATAATTCATCACTCTATTTATTCATCGGCATTATAAGATAAGTAAAAGATGGATC
>Ga0172379_10002588_pt1 | contig 31426 bp, 29 predicted proteins | sample GrowelOW334metaG_FD_119756 | JGI IMG/M metagenome (GOLD analysis project Ga0172379, IMG submission 119756) | Groundwater microbial communities from an aquifer near a municipal landfill in Southern Ontario, Canada - Groundwater well OW334 metaG | ecosystem: Environmental > Aquatic > Deep...
AGGACATTGTGGCCCCCGGCAGCAGCGATTTCCAGGGCGCGTTTGGCCTGCTCCTGACCGCGGATAAATGAAAAATCCATCACCTCCATCATGGTATTGGAACTACACAGCCGCTTTTTTTTACACACCGAAATTAATTGGCGGCGATTCAGGTGATTGATAATATCTTCCAGATGGCGAACCGGATAAACACGCACCCCTGTAACCAGGGCCGCCTCACCGGCATTGGCAACCGGCACGAATAATTCCTTTATTCGTTCTTTCTTTGCCATACAGGCGATCGGCAATACTCCGGCCACCGGCCTGACCCCTCCCTCCAGTGATAACTCCCCGATAAACACACACTGATCAATCGGCCAGTCTGACCTGACTTCTCCGCGTGCCAGCAAAATTGCCACTGCCATCGGCAGGTCATAACTCGACCCTTCTTTCCGTAAGGCAGCAGGCGCCAGATTGACCGTGACTACGCCCGGCGGCCATTCGGCACCGCTATTCCTGATGCCTGATTTTATCCGTTCACGCGCCTCCTGGACGGCCGTATCGGGCAAGCCTACAATTATAGTCTTCGGCAGACCGCGGCTCAAATCCGCTTCTACATCCACTGGCTGGGCGTCTAGACCGACGACAGCAGCGGACAGTACCTTTGCTGACATGTCATTGATACATAAAGAATAAAACCTCCTCACAGATGTGGAAGGTTTTATCTTTTTCTTCTTCACAAACATATTAGCAGGGCACTGACATAACGTCAAGTCCCCACAATCATAAAATCCTGGAAAATAAAAAAGAGGACCCAAATGTCAAAGGGTCCCCATGCTTATCCGATGTTATTCATCTCATTCCCGAGCACATTCCGCTGCAAGCAGACTATCCTTCTTTTTCCAGAGCTCAACCTCAGTGCCGTAATAATAATTCAGGCAGCTGTCCGAACGGGAATAATAATACGCCCGGTCCATCCAAAGGTTCATGCCAGCCAGGGCACTATCTGACGGTAATCTGCCTTCAAGCCTGTAGTAGAACTTCGCCCAGGTGAGCAGTGTCAGGAAACGCTCTTCGGGTACCAGTCGGTCGTAATATGCTGTCAGCCATTCCAGGTCGATACGTGCCGAATCGAGCAGTTCTCCGAGCTTGTCCGCCGACTCGACTGCCGCACTGACGCGCAGGATACGTATCGGCACAGAAGCTGAATCACGACTGACCGCTTCAGAAATGACATGATACCCGTCTCTCGCTTTTCCAAAAGCCGTTTTCCCTCCAAAAAAACTCTTGAAACCGCTCACTACCGCCCCTTTGACTCCCTCATCACGCACCTTCATCATCCGCAGCGAACCCAGATATGCCTTATACAGTTGGCACGTGCTGTCTTTGTTCAGTTGTTTGAACAAATCCTCGGAATACTCCCGAAGGCCAGGATCTTTCATCTTGAACGACAAATTGTGGCTCAGGACAGCCAGTGTCAGCCGACTGGTATCGCAGACCTGCTGGAGATCATACCGTAACGCATCCGACTGTTTGTGTTCAGCCGACGAATCCCGGAATGTTTTCCCAGTCCGATACAAATCCTGGATCGTGACCAGGCGTTGGCTATATTCTTCCGAATACGTTATGAAATACTGAGCAGCGGTACTATCGAGCCAATAATAGGCCGGCGGCGGATCACAGGCATCCACTGATAAGGCGCGGCAAAGCAATAACAGGCAGAGCAGGAACAGGATCCTACACATACGCACTCTCCGTTTCTCATTGTATGACAAAGATCAATTGAGCCATCTTAACAGCCCAATCCTGTTCCGTCAATGCTAAACTGCCCGTATTGCCGGTGGTCGCCGTAAAACTATCACTATTAGCCAGGCCGACCCGCCGAGAATTATGACATCTGCAATATTAAAAACCGGCCAGCCGGTCAATGTCACATAATCAATTACGTACCCGAATTTTATTCGATCAAGCGCATTTGAACTTGCGCCAACAATAATGAGGGCTAATGGCGCCACTAGCGCCCAGTCATGACGGCGTATTGCAATCACTGCCATTGTCACGAGCAGCAACAGCAGTATTCCCAAAACAACTACCAACATTGTCTGTGGCAAGGGAATACTGTATGATATGCCCTGGTTCCGCTCCAAAAGGAAACCGAGCGTATCCTTGATGGCAAACAAGCCGGTATCCGACAGCCGATTCATGGCCCACCATTTTATCGCCCGGTCAACGCAAAACGCAACACACAACGTCACTGCTCCCAGAGAAGCACGCCAAGTGAGTTTCATGAGATAGGAAATTTATACTTTTTTCTTTAGGCAAATCATGCACAAATTTGCCTCAGGGATTGCCAATAGCCGCTCCTCCTCAATACTATTCCCACACTTTTCGCACAGCCCAAATTTCCCTTCTTCAATTTTTTTCAGAGCTGTCTTGACCTTTTCCAGACCGATTTCGAGATTACGCTCCAGAGCCACTGAATCCTGAAAATCTGCGACTTCCAGAGCATTATCTTCGTCCTTATCCCCTATGCTTTCCCATTTGGCCTGAACCTTGTCCCGATTGAAACTTTTTTCATGGGTAATACCCTCAAGCTGGCCGGAAATTTTATTCTTCTGGTCTAATAGTCTTGCTTTAAACTGGTCAATGAATTGCTGGTCCATAGTGCTTTACTTTTGGTTTAATGATAATTTCCCGGTAAACAACTCAAATAGTATAGCAGGATTATACCAGCCATGACAATAATAAACAAACCCCCCACACCATCAATGGTGTGGGGGGATGTAGCTATTACTGAAAAACTAGAAAGTTGGGATAGAAGTAATGTTCAGGCCACCCCGGAACCCGGTCGCATGGGTAAAAAACGTCTTCAGTGCGGTCCCGGAATAATTAAATACCCTGACCTGCGGGCCCATACCAGCCCCTGGAGCAGTAACGATTTCATTGGTCCCGTCTGAATTCACGTCTGCCACAACCGTCGTGAAGCTGCCGCGCAACGTTGATGCATAGGCGAAGAAGCTTTTCAGCACGGCCCCCTGGTAGGTGAATATCCTCACCTGCGGCCCGGCCTGGCTCTCTGGCGTGGCAATGATTTCATTTGTCCCATCCCCATTCACATCCCCGACAGCTGCATACAATCCGCCGCGGAACGTGGTCGCATAGGCCATGAACTTCTTTACGAGTCCACCAGCGCCATTGAAAATTGCCACCTGTGGCCCCAGTCCCGGCTCCGGCGTAATAACGATATCAATACTCCCGTTTCCGTCCGCGTCGCCAGTCGTCACATGATATCCGCCACGGATTGTCGTCGCATAGGCGAAAAACTGCGAGACGACAGTTCCGTCATAATTGAAGACACGGACCTGCGGAGCTGATTTTGCGGCAGGTACGGTGATAATCTCCGGCACTCCGTCGCCATCCACATCGCCTGTAGCAAAATTCACACCGCCACGGAAAGTAGTTGCGTACGCCATAAACTGCTTTTCAACCGCTCCATTGCCATTAAACACTCTTACCTGTGGACCGGCGCCAGCCATAGTCGATGTGATTATTTCCGCCGTACCGTCTCCGTCCACATCCGACACGACCAGATTTACTCCGGTCCGCATTGTCGAGGCGTAAGCAAAGAACTGCTTAAGCAACTTGCCCTGCAGACTGAAAACTTTAACCTGCGGGCCAGCACCGGCGCCCGGCACGACAATTATCTCATTTACACCATCGCCATTCACATCTCCATACGCAACATTTATCCCGACACGCAGTTTGGAATCAAAGGCAAAAAATGAAAGTTTGGCCTTACCATTCCCGTCCCATATCGTCACTTGTGGGCCTCCTTTTGATGTCGGCGTGGCAACGATATACTGAGGGCCGCCAGCCGAAGCGGTGACTCGAGAACCGGTTGCCAGCGCGAAATTGGTGAAGTGAGAAACGCTGAAACATACTTTGTGGCTCACGAAATCCTGGGTGGTGCCTTCAGGCAGCTGCCAGCTTCCGTTCGTAGAATTGTAATACTTCGCCACGATCGTATTTTCATCAATCCCAATCTTATCCAGGTACCCTTTGTCATAGGGAATACAAATTGTCGCATTTGAGTTGAATGTCTGGACCAGCTGGTTATTACTGTCTAGAGCCTCAAAATTCCAAGCAAAGTTGATCGGCTTTGTATCTCGGGTATGCATCAAGTTAACGTCAGGCGTAGCCATAAGAGTCACGTTCCCGCTTGTCGCCAGCGCGTTAGCTGGTATGGTCAAAGACGTACCATCGGGCAACGTCATCACTTTTTGGGTCGTAGCATCAAAAGTTTCAGTCACACCCTTAGGAATATTGAACAGGCCTTCCTGCATTTTCACGCTCAATGTCACATTTTTCCCCTTGGTAACTGAGACTTGATTCTCGTCTGAGCGGTAAAATTTGTCCGTCTTCGGATTATATGAGTCGCAACCGACATTCCACGTCCCGGTCGTTAATGGGACATTCGACACTCCACCATTAGCCTCCTTACCAGAGTTACCGCCCTGTTCTGACCAGGCGTGGCAAAAACCCATATCAGGCTTTGTCCCATCCGGCAATAATAACGTCACGGTTGCCGTAGCATCAGCTTCGCGGAATTGCAACGTAACTCCAGTTACTGGGTTTGCCGATGCAACATCGACAGACACTTCCTTCGGTGGCATGAAATTTCCGGAAAACTCCGGCGGCATACCCGCATGTACGTCATACTTGCCGGCCAGCACGGCGATTGAAAACTTACCGTCCGCTCCGGTTTGAGTCCCGGTGTCGACAATCCGTGCGCCTGCCACATCACCTTTGATCTTATTCTCCATCGAACGATAGTTATTTGCGTTCACCCAGGCCCGTTGCATCGGTGTCCCGTCCGGTTTCAATACAATTCCTGAGATTGCCGTATCAGCCTTCAAAATCGTAACTATTTTGGTATAGGTGCTATTGGTTGGGACAACGAATGCATCCTCAGGTCGCGGTTGCGATGCGACATATGCCCCACTGCCGCCGCGTACATTCACGCCGGCCATGTATTTCTTTCCGCCCCGGACAGAAAACGTGAAACTGCCGTCCGGCTGAAGCCTGGTTCCGCGCCACTGCCAAGAATCATCATTAACATACACTTCGGCGTCAAGATTCGTTACCAAAAATCCATTTTGGTCCTTCACAAAACCGGAAATCGTCGAATCATTCGCCACGAGGGTTACTTTTACAACTTTTGTTTCACCTAGCGCAACCGCGACTTCCACCTCTTCTTTCAGTGAATACCCGATACCGGCATCAGACGGTAGATTCGCGCCAACGATAAATGTGGCGCCGCCGATCAATCTGATTGTCGCTGTACCCTGATTGATGCCAGAACCAAATTCATTCCCCGAACCGTTCATGGATCCCTGCTTCCTGGCATACGCATAGCCAAACATATTTGAAATGGCATTGCCGCTCGCGTCAACCATTTTCACCTGCAATGTGGCATCTGCCAGTTTGACCACGATATCCCCCGCGTTTACAGATTGGCTATCAGCCACAGTAACATCTATAGATCGATTGTTATTTGGAATATAATTCCCCGACTGCGGCCCATTATCGATGTTGATCTGCCAGTTTCCTGCAGAAACATACATAGAAAATGACCCATCAATGCCAGAGGTGGCATTCCCCCACCCGCCGCCATTCATAACCCAGCCATTTATCCTGACCCCAGATACTCCAGTCCCGTTTTCTAAAACAACCTTACCAGTGATGGTTGAATTTTTCTGGGACATAATAATCGTGCCAAGATCTTTGGTCTGATTATCGACTACGCCGACAGGGATCGTTGCAGAATAATATCGCGCGTATGCCGGATTATTCATATCAGGATTTACCGACACATTATAATTTCCGGCTGGCACGTTTACAGAAAACGTTCCATCCTGGCCGAGGCCAGTGCCCAGCCCCATCCCCCCATCTTTCTGAATATTCACATTGCCATTGGGCAAAGGGGAGCCATCAGGCAACACGGCCTTCCCTTTTATCACTGCTGTTGCTTTTATAACGGTAAACGTCAGACTCTGAGCCTCCGTCACACTATTGAGTGCGAATTCAACTCCAACTGGCGGCTGGTTATAAGCCCAATCGCAATTCCCTGGTGAATTGGTCTGCTGGTTCCACGGGCAATTAACCCCGACATCCCACGAACCGCCGGACACGGTCAGTGCTTTGATTCCCGATGAATCAACCGTACCGCCAACATTGCTTCCGCCGCCACGTTTGTTGGCCCACACGTTCGCATTTGTTACTACGCTTCCGTTGTCATATTTTACGGTAATATTTATTGTCTTCGCTGCAACAACAAACGACAGGTTCTTTGTGACCATCGCTCCGCTGTATACAAACGAGGAAGCATCAGGCGGAACAATTCCGCTGGCACCTTGGGCCGGGAAAAGCTCCACAAAATATGTTTGGCCTGATTGGAACGTGCCCCGATCTGTGACGACCGGAATCGCATAATAACCATTACTATCAACTCCCGTTCCGTAGTTAAATGAAAAATCCTGGGTGCGTACATTCACGCCACCGCACTGTTTGTACGGATCAACCCCCACGCATGGCGCACTCCCGTCAGGATTTGTAATTTTACCGACCACCGCGAGATCCCCAAGGAACAATGGATTTGAAGCGGTGACTGATTCCGAGCTATCGTCTGGCGGCAGCTGCAGTCCGACCTGGACGGTATAAGCCCCGGTGGCGTTTGGATTAATTACGCCTGTTAAAGTAACTGTTATCGTACCCGATAACTCAGAATTGGCGATAAAACTGCCCCATGTCGGATGAAGACTGCCGTCACTCCACAGTGAGACATCCGCACCAGACAGGGAAAATGACCCGAAGTCAAAATTGCACTCCGTGCCTGAACAAGGTACTCCTCCCTGCTTCCACGTATAAATAATAAACCGTGTCGAAGCGGGGATATTCTGGGACGTAACCATCGTGAAGGTCAGATTATTTGTCGCGCCCAATGTGGTAGAGGTTCCACTTACGGAAACACTGCTCATATGCCCAGTAACTGCCTGAGCGGGCGTGGCGATCCACAGAAAACCCAACATTGCAATAAAAATCGCAGCTAATAATACTTTTTTTGCCATAGACACTCATTCCCCCTTATGTCCGTGTCCTACGGACAATTAATTAGTAATTATAAAAAAACCGCTACGAGCGGTAATATTGTAGTCCAAAAAGGACATGCCCAAAGGCAAAAATTATTGTTATTGCAATTAGCCATTACCATAAACAAGCCTTAATGATAAATTCGCTAATTTACTAATATATTATAATAACATGGCTTCACTCGGTCAAGTGAGCCTATTTCTCAAATTATTTCTGATTTTTCATGGCATCCACAATCCGCCCAATAGATAACATATATGTAGCTGAGCGTAAATCGATTTTTTCAGCCATGGAGATGGCCCAGATAGTGTTAAATTGTTTGACCATCTTTTCTTCCAGTTTTGTATTCACGACTTCCTCGGTCCACCGCTCATTATCCAGATTCTGGCGCCACTCGAAATAGCTGACCGTGACGCCGCCGGCATTAGCCAGCACATCCGGTACTATATAGATCCCTTTCTTGAACAAAACCGAGTCAGCTTCTGGCGTAATCGGGCCATTGGCCATTTCCAAAATTATTTTCGCCTTAATCTGACTGGCATTCTTGTCCGTAATCTGGTTTTCCAATGCAGCCGGGATGAGAACATCGCAATCCGCTTCCAATAACTCCTCATTACTCACCTGATGATATTCTATCTCCTCACACACTGACCCTTTGCAATACACGCCGGCTAATTTACCGCTGGCCTTTTTGTGTTCCATTACATGTCTCGGATCAACACCACCCGGCACGAGAATCGCGCCTTTTGAATCGGATAATCCAACGATTGTATACCCATTTTCATGTAAAATCCTGGCCGTATGGTATCCCACGTTACCGAATCCTTGAACAATAACACGGGTCTTGGCTGGCGTTAAACCGGTTTTTTTCAGCAGTTCCCTGAGGACAAAAAACCCGCCCTGTGCTGTTGAGTATTCGCGTCCCAGCGAACCTCCGATATCCAGCGGCTTGCCCGTAAAAGCAGCCGGAGAATTCTTCCCAGCAAGCTTCGAATATTCGGCCACCATCCAAGACATGATTTTCGGGGTCGTATTCACATCTGGAGCCGGGACGTCCTTTTCCGGGCCTATTTCATTAAAAAACGACTGCACCCAGCCTCGAGAAAGGCGCTCTAATTCCGCTTCTGACAATTCTTTCGGGTTAACTGTAATCCCACCTTTCCCGCCGCCCATAGGAATATCAGCTGCCGCGCATTTCACAGCCATCAAGCAGGCTAATGTCTTCACTTCATCCAAGTCTGCCTCTGGATGAAAACGGATGCCGCCCTTATAGGGTCCGCGGGCATTATTAAATTGCACACGAAATCCATTAAAAGTCTTTGACGCGCCGGAATCCAAAGTGATGGTAATTGGACGCTCGAGTGTCGCGTCTGGTTTACTCAACTTCTCAACAAATGAAGAATCTATCTTAAGGCGCCGCGCCGTTTCTTGAATCTTTTTTACGACATTATCAAAAGAATGAATCTTAGCCATACGTAGTTAGTAGTATTTAGTTAATTAACTGATAACGTGCCAGCGCGATCTGCAACAACCCAAGGGCACGTTTTAGTTTTGGTAATGATAATACGTATGCCAGTCTGACTTCATTTCTGCCTTTGCCTTTGGATACGTAGAATCCGCTGCCTGGCGCGAGCATGATCGTCTCGTTGTTTTCATGGAATTCTTCCAGCAGCCATCGACAGAAATGTTCCGAATCCCTGACCGGCAGAGGGACGAAAGAATAATACGCGCCTTCGGGAGATATGAATTTTTTCCCTAAAAACTTCGACAGCATCGAGCAGGCCAACAGTCGTCGTTTTCTGTACTCCCGGAGGATAGGGGCAAAGTACAGACGCGGCGAACGCAACAACGGGATAGCAGCCAGTTGCTCTAATGTGGGAGCGGCCAGCCTGGCTTGGGCAAATTTCAATGCAGCTTCAACGATATCCTTGTTTTTGCTGGCCAGGCATCCGATACGTGCGCCACAGACATTGAACCTTTTTGAAATGCTGTCCACCATTATCACCCGTTCGTGCAATGACCGGAATGTGGCCAGACTGATATGCCGGTGGGCACCAAATACGAGCTCACGGTAAGTCTCATCGGCAATAATAAATAAATTATATCGCTTGGCCAGTCTGGCGATCGTGGCAAGCTCTGCACGCGTGGAAACAGTACCGGTCGGATTAGCCGGATTACATAGCAGAATCGCACGGGACCGTGGACTGATTTTGGCCTTAATCTCTTTTTCTGGAGGAAGATGATAATTGTGCCTGGCATCAAGCGTCACCGGAACCAGTTTTATACCAGCCTCAGCCGCAAAGGTGATGTAATTAGGATATAACGGCTCAAACACAATTATTTCGTCGCCGGCATCGGCGGCTGCCAGCATGGCGAATTGTATGGCCTCGCTTCCGCCGGTTGTGACAATGATCTCGTCAGCATTAAATGAGATGCCGGAAGCCCGGTAATATTTCTGCCACGCGGTAAGTACGTCGGGGAATCCCGCCGACGGTGCATACGCAACCGTTTTCCTCATGGCCTGTTCTAATCCATGAAAAAATGATCGAGGCGTAGCCAAGTCCGACTGACCGATATTAAGTCGGTAGACGGTTTTACCCTCTTGCCCAGCCTTTTCCGCGTACGCGTGCAATTTCCGGATGGGAGACGAGGGGATGCGCTGCGCCCGAACAGATGCTGGCCTGTTTTTCATTATTTTCTAATTACTTTTTGCTGCTTTCCAATCAATCATAACCGCCCGTTTGCCTTGTTTTTGCTGCAGGTATTTATAGGCCTGAAGAGCGGCCTTGCACCCCTCACCGGCGGATACAACAATCTGCTTATAGGTGACGGTTGTAACGTCTCCCGCGGCAAAAATGCCTGGCACCGACGTTTCATTATTTGGCGAAATAATTATCTGGCTCTGTTGATCAACGGCTACAAGCCCCTTGATACAATCCGCCTTTACGACGTACCCAATTTCCACAAATATCCCATCCACTTCAAAAGTCCGCATTTTAGTGGGGTCAACTGCATCTGTAGAAATCAGAGATTCAACTTTGGTCGTACCGGTTATCTCCTTGGCAACGGCATTGAAAACAACCTCGATGTTCTTTTTTCCGGACAATTGGCTGGTCAGCACTTCCTCGCCCTTCAGTTCGCTGCCACGGATCAGGAGATGCACTTGACTCACGATATCGGACAGATACAGGGCCGCACTGACACCAGAATTTCCGCCACCGACCACGGCAACTCGTTTATTCTTGAACAACGGGCCGTCGCATGTGGCACAGTAGGTCACCCCTCGTCCGATCAGCTCTTCTTCACCGGGAATATCGAGATGCCGATGTGAAAGTCCGAAGGCTAAAATAATGGTCTTTGCCATGTATTCCTGGCTTGCTGTTTTTACTGAAAATATTTCCCCGCTTTTTACGATTTTTTTCACTTCGTCAAAAACAAACTCTGAGCCTGTTTTTTCGGCTTGTTTATGGAATTTTGTCATCAACTCCGGTCCAGTAATAGATTCATAACCGGGATAATTCTCGATAATATCCGTTGTCGATGCTTGACCGCCAATATCCTGTGAAATCACCAAAGTTTTCATAGCTCGACGCGTAGCATAGATTGCGGCGGTCAATCCGGCTGCCCCGCCACCGACAATAATAACATCATATTCCATATGAATATTTTGATTATTTATGCCAAAACTTTATTGATTTGTTCAGTCAGCTGGGCCTTTTGCTGCAAACCGATGCCTTGCCAAACGATTTTACCTTGTTTAAAAATTGCCAGCGTCGGTATGCTCATTACGCCATATTGCTGGGCTTTTGAAGGATTTTGGTCTACCTCAAGTTTACCAATTTTTGCCTTTCCTTCAAAAGCTTTGGCAACCTCCTCAACAATCGGGCCCTGCATCTTGCATGGTCCGCACCATTCCGCCCAGAAATCAACTAATACGGGCGTAGGGGACTGTAACACTTCCTGATCAAAATTTTGGTCTGTCAAAATGACTTCAGACATAATTTTTTTACGTTAGTTTAAATAAATTATTAGCGATAATTTGCAAATCTTTCAGTTGTCTTTGGGGATCCTTATTATTTATAAAGCAATGGCTTGATTCGTTATTCAAAATTAACAAGCCAAGTTTTTCCAGGGAAGCCCTTGCTGCCATCAATTGGGTAATTATTTCTGTGCACTCTCGATTTTCGTCAAGCATTTTATCCAGGCCATTTAGCTGGCCAATAATCCTATGTAAATGATTACGCATTTCTGGAGAATTTGATTTTTTGCTAATATTAGTCATATTTGCATACCCTACGGGGGTATAAGGTTATTTTATACTTTTCCTTTTTTTTGTCAAGTACACAAAACGCCCTTCGTAAGGGCGAGAGGATATATATTTTTCTAAGTAGCTGCCAGGTAACTTTTTATGTTATGTAAAAACTTTTCACTCAAACGTTGTCGTGATTCTATAGTTATGCCCGCAATTGGGTCGCTCAGGCCAATTACACGATCCGGGACCACGTCACCAAAAAAATCTTTCTTGTTTATATCGCAAATGTAATAATTTTCTTTTTTTTCAATCCATGTTTGAAACGCATTCCTGTCGACAACGGCTCCTAAGGACGTATCAACTAACACGGTATTGGGTCGGATAATCCTAAACTCATCCTCACTCAGGATAGCTAGATTCTTTGGCACGTGGAGTGAAATAATATCTGAAATCATAAGAATATCATGCAATTTCTTATAAACCAGCCCTTTTTCTTCCCATTCAGACTTACGCGACCTGGAGTAGTAATAAACCATCATCCCAAATCCTAGTGCCAATCGAGCCACTTCCTGACCAACAGCACCAAGTCCAACAATACCTATTGCCCTACGAAATAATTCTGATGGCTGCTTTTTCCATTGATATTTCCCATAACCTCTAAAAAGGATTAGTAGCTGCATAAATATGTATTCAGCAGTTGCCTCATCACCATAATCAGTAACGTTTCTAAGTGTAATCCCGCGCTTCTCAACAGCTTGAATATCAATGTTTGCTAAGCTTGTGCCACAAATACCGATATATTTTATATTTTTGGCAGATGCAAGGATTCCTTCATTTATTGTTGTAACCCACGAACCAATTACAGCATCAGCGTCCCCAATCCTCTTAATATATTCATCTTTACTACCTGCATTACCTGTAGGAAATCGAATTTTTTCCACTGAGAGTTCCTGAAGCTTAGCCTCAGCCTCATCCGTTATCTTAATATGATCGACTACAGATATCTTGTTAAATTTAATCATAAAACGGGCCATTTATGGCTTAATAATAGTAATAATGGTGGACCTCAGGGGGCTCGAACCCCTCACCTCTTCCATGCCATGGAAGCGCTCTACCAAATGAGCTAGAGGCCCACGAACTTAAGTATATTATCAATAATTCTCAATAAATACAAGTCTACTATTTGACTGTTCCACGTGGAACATCTTTTTTCCTGGTGGACCTGGGGAGAATCGAACTCCCGTCTGAGCAATGCGAATGCCCTGTACTACCACTGTACGACAGGCCCAGTTGTTAAAGCTATTTTACTTTGCCCTCGAGAGGAATCGAACCTCTATCTATCCCTTAGGACGGGATTGTTCTATCCATTGAACTATGAGGGCATGTAATCCACCCCGACGTATTGTCGGTGCTCCGACCAAAAAGTCAAAGTTAACTATCGATTCTCATTCCTGCTGCTGCGAGACTATAAGTGGGTATTTACTACGTTCGTTTTTAAAGAAATTCTGACTGAAACGTCAAGATAAGGGTATTAGGGTAAAAGCGCTTATTTACTTATACTTACTCAAATTCGATGAGATTTTTATACTTGTTCCACGTGGAACAAGTTACTTACTGCTTAATTACTAGCGAAGTTATTTTTTCGGCAATGATCTGAACTTTATCCGACTTCATATCTAGGAACATCAAACTAAAGATAATAAGCAGCAATACCGTAACCAATATGATTACCCGTGTCAGATCTTTTTTTATGTATATGTGTTGCTCCAATTCAGCTGCATTGTCCTGTGCGTTAATTTGAGACGGCTGAGTGACTGTCGGCGCTTGGTAGGACGAGCCGGTTGACTGTAAGTGCTCCATACCTTGAAAAAATTTTCTTTTTCTCTTATCTTTGGACATGATATATGGTCGTTAATGATCAATGAATTGAGTTTATACTACTTTTTTTAAAAATACAATTATTGACTTATCACATTAAAAGGCTTAAAATTACTGCACAAATTTACTATTAATTTTGAAAACTATGGCGCTATTTAACTCTGGAGAAGATATCCAAAATAAGGAGGTGGAAACTGTCATCGGTCCATCAGTAAAAGTAGAAGGTAATTTCAAGGGCGATGGGAACGTGACCGTTGAAGGCATGGTACAGGGAAGCTTGAAAACAAATCATACCTTAAAAATCGGTACAAATGCAAAAATCAAAGCTGAAGTTGAAGCGGCGAACCTTATGCTATCCGGCGAAATTCGGGGGAATGTAAAAATTTTTGAAAAAGCCACATTACTGAGATCAGCAAAAATTTTTGGAAACCTGGAGACAAAAGTATTGAGTGTAGAGGAGGGTGCTATCATCAACGGAAAATGTACCATGGTTAAAGATGAGGCAGCGCCTGCAGCGGAAATTAAAAAAATTAAGTAGGCTGATGTACTATTATATATACGATTCATTTTTATCTGATCGTAAATATTCTGCTACGCTTGAGCGGGTAGAATCTCGTTTGATGTCGCTCGGTATTAATGGCCGCATCGAAAAAATGACTTTGCTAAAAAGTTTACGGGAGGTTATTTCTGATGCGATCAAGAAAGGCGCCACTACAATAATTGCTGTTGGCAATGACGATACCGTCAGCAAAATAATCAATTTTTTGCCTAACCTTAGCATAACTTTGGGTATCATCCCTTTGGGTGATAATAATGCAATTGCGACATCGCTTGGCATCCCCCAGGGTGAAGCGGCATGCGAAGTACTCTCCTCGCGCATCATCGAACACATAGATGTCGGCAAAGCGAATGACTGTTATTTTATTTCTTCATTAAGTATCCCTGCGCAGAAAGAAGTTGTTTTTGATTGGGGGGCATACCAAGTCAGGCCGATCGATGAGCAAAATCAGATTACGATTTGCAATTTTAATACCAGCACAGACCTATCCAACAAGGCGATGCGAAAAACTTGCAATCCGCACGACGGAATCCTAGAGGCGATATTCAAAGCTCCCGAAGATCGTGGCTGGTTTTCATTTTCAAAAAAACAATATTCATCTGCCAGTGTTTTTCCGTTTACAAAAATTAAAATTAAATGTTCCACGGAATGCCTGCCGGTTGTCGCTGACGGCCAGACAACTATTAAGACTCCCGTCACCGTCGAAGTCATCCCAAAAAAACTTAAATTGATAGTAGGGAAAAACCGTATGTTTTAACCAGCCTCTTTTTTATCATAGCTGGATAAAATGAACGGTCAGTCAAAGGATCGTTTTTTCATTTCCGGGATGGACAATACGCCTTAAAAACGGTAGTATGTACACCATAACCAACAGCCCATGAATGTCACTGAACTAGCCAGAAAACTAAAAATACCGACTACCGAGCTAAAAACTTTACTGCCAAAGCTGGGATTTGATATTGGCCGGAAAGCAATCAAGATAAACGATAATATTGCAGAACGAATCATTGAACGTTTTCATACCGACTCCAAACAAATCGAGGAACTCCGACGTCCGAAACAGCTAGTTACCGAAACACCGGTCGTCAGCCCCATTATGCAACAAATCGTCATTCCGCCGGTCATCACCGTTAGAGATTTTGCCGATTTGCTCGGCAAGCCAGTCGCCATCGTGATGCAAGAACTTATGAAAAACGGGATTCTGACGAACTTGAATGAGAATATTGATTATGATACTGCAAATATCATTGCCCAAGATTTCGGGTACAGCACCTCAATCAAGGAGGAAAAGCCGCACGAAGAAGATCTCACCAACGGACTGGAAGCACTTCTTCTCGATGAAAACAAAAATCTGATCAGCCGCCCAGCCGTAGTAATCGTGATGGGGCATGTCGACCACGGAAAAACTTGCCTATTGGACACGATACGCAAAACCAAAGTCATGGCCGGTGAAGCGGGCGGCATCACTCAGCATATCGGCGCCTACCAAGTCGTTAATAATGGGAAAAGCATAACATTCATAGATACTCCGGGACACGAGGCTTTCATGACCATGCGGTCCCGCGGCGCCAGGGTAGCTGACATTGCCATTGTTGTTGTCGCTGCCGATGACGGTATAAAGCCGCAAACCGAGGAAGTGTTTAAAATCATTGATAACGCTAAGCTACCCTATATTGTCGCGATCAATAAAATTGACAAGCCTGATGCGCAAGTGGAAAAAGTAAAACAACAGCTGGCCAATGCCAACCGCCTTCCGGAAGACTGGGGCGGCAAAATCATATGCGTGCCCGTCTCTGCGAAAACAGGTGCAGGCATCGATGACCTGCTTGAACATCTGCTACTACTGGCGGACATGGAGAAAGATAAAATTCGCGCCAACCCATCCCGTCCGGCCGTAGGCACTATTATTGAATCCCACATCGACAAAGGTGAGGGGATTATTGCCACGGCCATCATCCAGACTGGAACACTGCGAACCACCGACGTCGTGCAGGTAGGCCAGGTCGTCGGAAAAATCCGGATGCTAAAGGACCACCTGGGCAAACCGCTCCGTGACGCCCCGCCCTCTACGCCGGTCCGGCTCCTGGGTCTGAAGAGTCTCCCCGAGGTTGGCGACATCCTCCAAGCCGTGCAGAATCCCGATTCCCTGAAAAAAATAATGAAACAGATGGAATCGAAGCAAAAAACCTACCGCGACCAACAGAGCTGGCGCATGGTGAAAACAAAGTCCGAGCAGGAACGAAAAAATGAGCGGGCTGTAGACATCATCCTGAAAACCGACGCCCTCGGATCACAAGAAGCGATCGTGCAGGCGCTGGAAGCCCTGAGCACCCCAAAAATCAAAGTGAACGTGGTCAAGAAAGGCCTCGGGAACATCCTGGACATGGATGTAATGCGGGCCGAAGGGACGGAACTGCATATCTATGGTTTCAACGTGGATGCCAATGCGCGGGCTGCTGACCTGGCCAGGGACAAAGGCATTATCATCAAAACCTACCGCATCATTTACGACCTCATCAACGACGTGAAAAAAGAAGTGGAGAAAATGGTAGAATACAAAAAAGAAGTTATCGAACTTGGCCGGATAAAAATTTTGGCAATATTCCGTTCGGAAAAAGGCAAAATGATAGTCGGCGGACAGGTGACAAAAGGAAAAATTGAGACCGGCAGTAAATGCCACATCATACGGGGCGAACGGGAAATCGGCAATGGCCAACTGACTCAATTGCAGCAGGCCAAACAGCAAGTTGCCAGCGTCCCGGCGGGATCTGAATGCGGCATGGAAATTAAGACCAACCAGATTCTCCAGGCTGGAGATTTTCTGGAGGCGTACCGCGAAGAGCTGGTCAAAGATACATCCGTCTAACCTCCACCAGGGTGCCATCGCATCGGATACAACAAATCAACAAACTTATCCTGGAACTGCTTAACGCACAAATGCTGCGGGAGATCGATCTCCCGGCCGGCAGTTTTGTCACGATCACAAAAGTGGACACCACACGCGACCTGGGACTGGCCCGTGTCACGATGAGCGTGATGCCGGCAGATAAGCAGGCTCCAATACATGTATACATGAACAGACAAGCTGGACATTTTCAGCGAGTACTGGGACGGAATATGAAATTGTATAAAGTCCCTAAACTGACCTTTACACTTGATACGAGCGGTTCACACGTGGAACACCTGGACCAGCTTATTGACAAAATACACAACGAGCAGTAAGATGGGTGGTCATTAAGTATTTTCCGTTAATCCGGCCTGCTCCAGGGCCTCATATCATGAACGAATTCCACCCAATTTTCAATAAAATCAACGAGGCTGTCACCAAGGCAACTTCCATCCTCGTCATCAGCCACCAGAACCCCGACGGGGACGCCATCGGTTCCCTGATAGGCATTAGCCACTACCTCCAATACCGGCAGAAAACGCATGTACTTTTTTGCCTGACTGCCGTTCCAGAATACTTGCGGTTCATTTCCGGGAGTGAAAAAATCCAGAACGACGAAACAATCCTGAAAAAAAACGAATACGACCTGGTCATCCTGCTTGACTCGGGTGATTTGCAGTATGCCGGAGTTGCCGAACACTTCCGTACACTTAAAGGCCTGCCGGTCGTCATCAATATCGACCACCATCCGACCAACCAATACTACGGGCACGTCAACCTGGTCCATGCGGGAGCATCTTCGACATCGGAAATCATCTATCATTTTTTGGATTTTCACCGCATCCCTTTTAACAAAGAAGTGGCTACCGCACTCCTGACAGGGATCATGACCGATACCGGAAGTTTCACCAACATGGCCACGACACCCTCCTCCATGGAAGCGTCATCCCGCCTCATGGCGTACGGCGCCCGCGTCAAGGACATCAACGCCAACACCATGCGGAACAAATCCCTGAACCAGCTCCAGCTCTGGGGACGAGCCCTGTCCAGACTGAAACTGAATAAAAAAACCGGGATCGTGACCACCGTCCTGATCCAAAAGGATTTCAAGGAGCTCCAGATGGACGAGGACAGCAGTGAGGGCATCTCTAATTTTCTCAATTCCGTCGGAGAAGCGAAAGCGATCATCGTCCTCCGCGAAAAATCCGATGGCACGATCAAAGCGTCCTTGCGCACCACTCAGCCTGGCGTGGATGTTTCAAAAATCGCAAAATATTTCGGCGGCGGCGGACACAAGAAAGCGGCCGGCTTCAATATCAAAGGCAAACTCACGGAAACTGATGAAGGGTGGCGTGTAGTTTGACATATTGTTGTTTCAAACTAAAATATATATATACAATAAACCCGACCCTCATGGCCGAAATTGGAAATTATCGATCAGTTGAAGAAGCGGAAGCTGCAGAACAATTCAATAATGAACAAAAACCTGCTCCCGCTCCGGTCGATGTTGCGGTTGAAAAAAAAGACACGTACGAAAATTCGATTGATTTTGATAAGTGCCAGATGGATAAAGTGGTAGACGCGTATCTGAAAGGCGTACAATTAGAATGGGAATCATACAGTCCGTATCTGTCTGACCATAAACTGTCAACGGGCGAACTCCTCAAGGACAACCTGCCACAAGTCGAAAAGATTGGCGTGGCAATAGGAAAATATCTGAGAGAAAAATTTGATAAAGCCCGAATGATCTCGCTCTATGATGAATATAATACCGACATGCCCGATACGATGGATGCCTATGGCCAGCCAGTAGATATTAAGCGGACCCATCGTGGCACGGATGGCGAGCTCACGCTTGAAATGCCGGGGAAAGAGAGCGCGGATTCCAGGCGCCAAAAAATGATACAAAAATCCGGAGAAGTGGCCGGCGAGTTCCGTCAAATATCATTATCAGACGAAGTCAAAGCCGCCTTTCGGAATAATATTAAGGAATTCTTGGTCGAACAAGGGGTGATCAAACCCCAGGATAAAGAAGAGGATAGCTACCTACTGGTATCCGAGAGCAGTAAAACAGAAACGGCTCCGGAGCTCATTAAAGCTCTCTACGAACACAACCATGAACTGGTAAAAGGACCGGGCGTGTCAGAAATCATTACCGGTGGACAAACCCAGGACAAGACCATTACATTCAAAGATGAATTCACCTTGCGGAGCAAAGAAGGCCGATGGATGTGCGAAGCGCTGGACGCTTCAGCTTTTCTTGATCCGGAGAACCGGAAAATCACCCATCTTGTCATCCTGCCGGAACATTTTAAGTCCCAGCAAGACAGGGTATGGACTATGCTGAACAGCATGGGATTCCAGGCGGAAAACTACCACAATATATATTTCGGCGGCAAATCGGATCCAGACTGGGTAGTAAATAAAATCGCCGAAAAAATTGAACAGGCTTTCGCGCAAGCATCCTGATCACCCCCGCTAGTATTTAAAAAGGCGACGACACACTGATCGGGAGCTGTTTTATTTTTATCGAAATCACTTACCAACGCTATTTTTACCGCTAATTGACAAAACAAACACGGCATTGTATACTGCAAAACACGTTTTAACCAACTAAGCACCTTATGTATCTCATTCCGACAGTTATAGAAAAATCCAATTTCGGTGAACGAGCTTACGACATTTACTCTCGGCTACTTAAAGATAGGATTATATTCCTGGGCAATCCGATAACCGACGATGTGGCCAACACGGTCATAGCGCAGCTTTTATTTTTGGATTCGGAGGACAAAACCAAGGATATAAAACTATACATCAATACTCCGGGCGGCTCGGTCACTGCGGGAATGGCGATCTACGATACGATGCAATATGTGAAACCGGACGTGGCTACGATTTGCGTGGGCATGGCAGCTTCGATGGGTGCGGTCCTATTGGCCGCAGGCAAAAAAGGCAAGCGATTTGTTTTGCCGAACTCAGAAGTCCTGCTCCATCAGGTCATGGGCGGCGCCGAAGGACAGGCCATCGACGTCCAAATCCGGGCAGAACACATCCTGCGCATCCGCGATCGGCTCAATGATATGATCGCCAAACACACCGGACAGACACTGGATCGGATCAAGAAAGACACAGACCGCGATTTCTTCATGAACGCGGAACAGGCAAAAAAATATGGTGTCGTAGACAAGATCATCCAGTCCTAAGCCCAAAAATCTTTAAGTAGCTGAGAGGACTCTGCCAAAAGCAGAGCGCCCCCGGTTTTTTATGGCTAATATCAGCGCTTAATTACCATTCAATTAACAAATAGTAATAAGAATACATCGTATGAATGACGCAAGCTTAATTTGGATCATCCTGACCTGCGTCGGTCTGCCAGGTGGCATGATCGTCGGCTGGTGGGGTCGAAAGTTTTGGGCGATCAAACAGATCAACACTGCTGAGGCAAAACTCAACCAGCTTATCCAGGAAACAAAAAATAAACAAAAGGAACTCCTGATCCAGGCCAAAGACAAGGCCATCCAGATTGTCGAGGACGCCAAACGAGAGGCGGATAGCCGGCGCCGCGAAGTCATGCACCTGCAAGAGCGCATGGAAAAACGCGAAAGCCTGTTTGACCAGAAACTGCTCGACCTCGAGGAAAAACAACAGCGGTTATTGGACAAGGCCAACCGCCTGGAAGCAGCCAAGCAGGAAATCCTCAAAATCAAGGACCAGCAGATGAAAAAACTGGAGCAGATCGCCAACCTCACCCAAGTCGACGCCAAACGCGTACTGCTGGAAAACACGGAGACAGAAATGAAAGAGGAGCTTATCCAGCGGATTAGCAAAATCCAGCACGAATCAAATGAAACCGTGGAAAAAGAGGCAAAAAACATGCTCTCCCGCGTAATCCAGCGTGTTGCCGCACCGCATACGGCCGAAACCACCACGACGGTTGTAAACTTGCCGTCCGACGAAATGAAAGGACGGATCATCGGCCGCGAAGGCAGAAATATCAAAACGCTCGAACAACTCACCGGCGTAGAGATCATCGTTGATGACACGCCGGAAGCCATCGTGATATCAGGATTTTCGCCGATCCGCCGGCACCTGGCCAAACGGGCGCTGGAAAAGCTTATCCAGGACGGACGCATCCACCCGGGCCGGATCGAGGAAACCATCGAAATAGCCAAGAAAGAACTGGCCGCGGACATCAAAAAAGCCGGCGAAGAAGCCTGCTACGAAGTCGGGATTGCTGGTCTGGACAATAAACTGGTTCAGATTGTCGGCCGACTGAAATACCGCACCAGCTACGGGCAAAACATCCTGCGCCATTCCATAGAAGTGGCTCATCTGTCAGCACTGCTGGCCGAAGAGCTGGGAGCTGACGTAGCTGTGGCAAAAAAGGGTGGCTTTTTCCACGACATCGGCAAAGCTGTCGACCACGAAGTCCAGGGCACCCACCCAGAAATCGGACAGGATATCGGGCGGAAATTTAAAATGCCCCAATCCATCATCAACTGCATCGCCTATCACCACGAGGACGCCCCACCGTCATTGGAAGCGGTCATCGTCAAAGTCGCTGACGCTATTTCCGGAGCCCGGCCTGGCGCACGAAAAGACACGTACGAACGGTATATCCAGAGATTGGACGAGCTGGAAGGGCTGGCCAAATCATTTGAGGGTGTGGAAAAATCATACGCCATCCAAGCCGGTCGGGAAGTACGGGTGTTCGTCATACCGGAAAAAATTGATGACCTCGCCGCAGTCAAAATGGCCAAAGATATCGCAAAAAAAATTGAGGAAGAGCTGAAATACCCCGGTGAAATCAAGGTCAATGTCATCCGAGAAAAACGCATCATCGAATATGCCAGATAACAATCCATAAGCGGCTCATTATGATCGATAAGGTTATTTTCGACACTGACGGGGTCGTGATCCGGCGCGAAATGTACTTCAGTGCCTGCCTGACAAAGGATTATGGTACAGCGCCGGAAAAAATTCTGCCCTTCTTCAAAAATGAATTCCAACAATGCCTGATCGGTCAAGCGGACCTCAAGGAAGAGCTGAAAAAATATATCAGTTCATGGGACTGGACCGGCACCATCGACCAATTATTAGCCTACTGGTTTAAAAATGAAAGTGATGTCGACCGGCGCATCCTCCATACAGTCCAAACCCTTAGAACCGCCGGGATTCACTGTTACCTTGATACCAATAACGAAAAATACCGTACTGAATTCTTGCGGGAAACGCTCAAATTGTCAGATTCGTTTGAAAACGTCTTTTCTTCCAGCGAGCTAGGATACGCAAAGCCGAGTTTAGAATTCTGGAAAACCATCCATCAACGACTTGGTCAGCCAGAAAAAACAAGCTTGCTTGTATGGGACGATGAGGCGGAGAGCGTAAAATCGGCGCAAGACTTCGGATTTCACGCAGAACTGTACACCGGATTCGGTCCTTTCCAGACATCCATGCAGACATGGTTAAGCCCGACATAAATTTTGGCAACAATTCAAATATCGAAATTTTAAGATGTCACAACAGCAAATCAAAATCCTATTTTTCGGTGACGTGGTCGGCAAACCGGGCCGTAAAGCCCTGGCCGCCGTGCTGCCGGGGCTGAAGAAAGAACTCCAGCCCGACCTGGTCGTCGCCAATGCGGAGAACATCGCTCACGGCGTCGGCATCACGTCCAAAACTATGGAAGAATGCCGGCAGGCAGGCGTGGATTTCTTTACCTCCGGCAACCACGCTTTCAAGAAACCGGACGCCCTGAATATTTTCGCCGATCCGGATGCGCCGTTGATCCGGCCCGCCAATTTCATCGACCAGCAGGCGGGTGCCGGCTCCCGTATCGTCCCGATTGGTAAAACGTCAGTGCTCATGGTAAACTTAAATGGCCAGGTGTTCATTGAAGAAAAATTTTCCTCTCCGTTTGCAGCAATCGATACAATCCTGGCCCAATACCAAGGTGCCGACTTGGCGGGAATTTTTGTAGACTTACACGCCGAAGCGACATCCGAAAAGGTCGCATTCGGATGGTACGTAGACGGCCGGATATCCGCCGTTATCGGCACCCACACCCACGTCCCGACTGCCGATGAAACCATCCTGCCAAAAGGCACCGCCTACATCACTGACGCTGGCATGGTCGGTCTGAAAGAGTCTGTTATCGGCGTGGACAAGGAAATTATCCTCAATAACTTCACCAATACCAAGACGACGGCGCATGACATACCGGACCATGGGGTATGCGTAGTAAATGCAGTGCTAGTCTCCATTGACCCGATTACACACCGCTCCACAGGTATCCGCAGAATCTACCGGGAAATATCCATCTAAATCACTTTTTATTACTTTAAAAAAAGGTCGAAGAATCGAATCCACCAGTCTGCTCCGGAGGAGGGCAGACTACCCTAACGATCCACTACCCATGAATAAAGCAGAACTCATCGAAAAGATCGCCGAAAAAGTCGGCGTCACCAAGAAGCAGTCAGAAGACATGCTCGAAGCCTTTGAAGACATCACCACCGACACCTTAAAATCGGGCGGTGAAGTGACCCTCACAGGTTTTGGCACGTTTATGGCCAAACACCGATCAGCGCGCGGCGGCGTCAATCCTCAAAATCCGACAGAACGCATCCAGGTCCCAGCCGTGACCGTTCCGAAATTCAAAGCGGGCAAAGCACTGAAAGACGCTTTAAAAGGCAAAGTATAACTTCCGTACTTCACGGATAAAAAACTCCCTGGTGTATCAGGGGGTTTTTGTTTCCCCTGATGAGATTAATAAAATAAAAACCGCCCTGTTGCATAACAGAGCGGTCAGATAATATGAACAATTTTCCCTTCGTTAGAAGTTTACCACCGCCCGAGCCCAGGCCTGGTTCTGGTTTCCTTGGCTGTGGAACTGGTATGCTCCAACAATGGCAAATTGGCCGGTAAAAGGTACAACGATACGTGGTCCGATGCTGAGATTATTCCTTCCGTTTACGTAAAAGGTATTCTCAGTTTCCAGACCGATTTTACCCAGACTCCCGAGGTCGTAGTTGCAATCAACGTACAGATACCAATCTCCTGTCGTGGGGAAATACTCGACGTTTGTCCAGAAATGTATTGGCTTGTACGCATCATATGATACACGCAGGTCAATCAGTAGTTCTCCTGCTTGCTTCACGGACTTGAAGCCGACCATGAGCTCAACCCAGCCGGACTTTGTAGTCAGGCGAGGCCCAGCCACTGCCACGACGGTGCCGCTGCCGGGGTTCGGCAGAATAAACCATCCGGCTACGCCGAATTGCGAACTGTCGGCCACCGTCTTAGTACCGTGCAGCAACAGCTTGGTATTGCACAGATCAGAGGCTTCTGACTGAATAGGGGAAAGCATGGCCGCCAACAGGCAACCGGACAACAAGGTAATGAGATGCTTCATCGGTAAACTCCTTTTGAAATGTAATGAACAGTTTGTTTGATTTTTAACCTGGTATGATATATCATTGATAACGAGTGGCAAATACCACCACATGGTGATAAATAGCACCACATTATATGTATATAGAAATATTACAGCGCTTAGGCCTTAATAAAAACGAGGCGAAAATATACGAATCCCTCTTAGAAACTGGGGAAGCTAATGTTTCCCAGATAGCCAGCGCAGCCAAGGTAAACAGACGAAACGTGTATGACGCCCTCGATAACTTATTGGCGGAAAACCTGGTCATCCGGGTCCGTGGCGAGCGCGAAATTCGCTACCGTCCAGCTGACCCCATGAAACTCCAACACCTGCTCAACATCCAAAAACAGCGGATTGGCGCCATCCTCCCAGGCCTGGCAAAAACATATGAACGGCATCCACCGGAAGAGCAGGCTTTTATTTCACGTGGTATCGAAGGCATGAAAAACTACTGGAAATATGTCACCTCCCAGTCCCAACCGTCATTATTTATCGGCGGTAAAGGGGCATGGCACGATCCTTTGTATGAAGAAGACCGGAAAATATTCTTCAGCGACTGCCGTCGTAAGGGCATAATCATCCAAGGTATATTTGATGATGAAATCAGGAAAAGCGGTACTGATATTTTTAAACACTACGAACCTGAAAAAATCCGATTTTTCCCGGCAGAATTCTCAACTACTGCCAGTTATGACATTTGCGGGGATAGAACGCTCTTTTTTCAGATGGCCCAGCACCGCAAAATAGAAAATGCTTTAATTTTTAATATAATCAGCCAGCAGTTAGCGGATTCATTCCGGACCTGGTTCTCATTCTTATGGCACATATCCCAGCCATTAAAAAAATAATAGTCGGGGACGGAACTTTAGCCGTCCTGCGTCAGCTTGGCCTCACGGCCAGTGAGGCAAAAATATATGTGTCTATGCTTGAGATCGGCAAAACAAACATATCTGAAATTGCATCGCGCACGGGCATCAACCGCCGTAACGTCTATGACACCCTGAGCACCCTCATCGACAAAGGCCTGGCATTCCAGTTTATGGGGGAACGAACAGGACATTTTGCTGCAGTCGAGCCCCAAAAACTCCTGGAGCTGGTACAATCCAGGGAAGTGTCGCTCAGTACGATCCTCCCAGAACTGCAAAAGCAATACCATACCCCGCGTCCAAACGAACGCGCAGTCATATACAAAGGCCTGGAAGGATTCAAAAATTACTTGGAAGACATCCTGACAGCCAAACAAGACGTATATTGTCTTGGTGCCAAGGGCGGATGGGGATATAAGGGACTTGGTGATTTTGCCGACTGGTTTGAACAGGAACGAATCAGGAATAAAATCAAGGTTTATAATCTGTTCGACCAGGAAATGAAACTGCTTATAAAACAAAACAAACCGACGTACAACATCTTGTCTGAACATAGATTCTTGCCTGCCACGTATTCAACTAAATCCGCCGCTGACGTTTTCGGCACTACATTGGTCACCTTTACCGGCTTATCACCCGAACAAGTAGATGATGACGTCACGCTTTTCGTGCTCAATAGCCGAGAAATCACCGACACCTTCCGTCGGTGGTTCATGCTCATGTGGGAGCATTCAGAGAAATAAAAACACCCTGGTCATATCAGGGGGCTTTTATTTTATAATTTTTTTAGCTGGTGGGCATGGATGGACTTGAACCATCGACCCCCACTTTATAAGAGTGGTGCTCTTACCGACTGAGCTACATGCCCGTACAAACTTCATCCTAGCGGATATATCAAAATCTGCCAACTTCACTGCTGACGTGCACTGTTTTGGCGGCCTTCGTTACAGGGGCTTAACGAGCGGCAGCTTGGAAAACCATCTCATCAGTTTGCTGGGCGCCTTATCCTCTACCAATTTCAAAAATAGAAGGGTCCAAGCAGTGTATTGATAACTGACGAATATCCCGCCCAGTACAGCGACGGTGATAAACCAGGCAATCCCGCCCAAGGTGATAGCCACGATCAGGCCGGTACCACTGCCGAAAAACATGGCTGCGATGCCGATCAGGGCAAATGGCACGGCAATCAATCCCAGAGTTAAAATAATGGCCAATCCATAGGCAACTCCGAGTGCGAGGACGACGACCGCCATCTCAAAACTCACCAGCCAATTTTTCTTGAACAACGCCCAAGCCAGACGCATCGCCTCGCCAGCTCTCTTCCCCTGAATGACTATATATGCGATGGCATATTTGACGATGAATGCGGCAATGGCTGTCAGCGGAATATAAATGAAAAACAGCAAGAAAACGAATATGAACCCACCCCACAAATTATCGCGGACCAACAGCCAGGATATTAGTGGAAGACCCAGGACGACCAATAGCCCATACAAAATCACTTTTACGATCACGTTGAGCAGCAAAACGGGCATGAAAAACTTATTGCCTACGACAAAACCCTCGCGATGAGTGGCCGGCTGGTTTTTATTTATTTTATTCACCGAATCAAAGAGGGCAATCTGAGCGACAATCGCCAGCCATAACAGCACCAAGCCGACTATCACGATCATCAGGATAAAGAAAAATGCCTGGACTGGCTGCGTGCTGAACGCATCCCTGATGTTCGCCAGCATAGTCCAGATCACGCCACCCTCCATCAGGCTGTGCATATCCAAAATGCGGCTCGATGTCTGTCCGATATTCGAATAGTCCCGGGTCAATGATTCGAATTCACCGCCCAGCCCCAGAAACGAGGCGAAAAAACCGAATACCCACAAAAACTTATTAATCTTCACGACGTGGAAAGCCCGCTTTAGGACATCGCGGAAAACACTGACGGGCATGGTCGCAACTTTTGAATTAGCCATAGAGCCTCCTTGATTATTTATTGAATATTGTTACGCTATAGCGCTTGTTTTTGTGGGCTTAAAAATCGCCGCAAATTCATCTCGTTCCAAGGTTTCCTTGGTCATGAGCTGTTTCACGATCTCGTCGAGATGCACCCGCGACTTCTTGATGACTTTTCCGGCAGCTTCATACGCGTTGGTAAGGAATTTTGAGACCTCCGCGTCGATCTGCTGGGCTGTTTTTTCGCTGTAATCCCGGCGTTCATGAATTTCCTTGCCCAGGAAAATAAGCTCCTCCTTCTCGCCATAGGTACGCGGTCCCATCGCTTCACTCATGCCGAATTCCGTCACCAACCGTCTGGCCAGCTTGGTAGCTTGCTTCAGGTCGCTAGAAGCGCCCGTAGTGACATCCTTGAAAATTTCTTTTTCAGCAGCATGGCCAGCCAAAAGTACCGCCAGCTCATCCAGGAAATACGCTTTGCTGTGCATATGCTTGTCCTCGGTCGGCATTTTCAGTGTATACCCGCCGGCTTGGCCACGTGATATGATCGACACCTTCTGGACCGGATCCGAATGCGGCATTTCATGGGCAACCAAGGCATGTCCAGCCTCATGATAGGCGGTTATTTTCTTTTCCTGTTCAGACATGATCCGACTGCGACGTTCCGGCCCGAGGATAACTTTTTCAATGCTTTCCAAACACTCGGCACTGCCCACTTTTTTCTTGCTCCGGCGGGCAGAAAGTATAGCCGCTTCATTGAGTAAATTCGCCAAATCTGCGCCCGAAAAGCCAGGGGTCCGCTCGGCAATATGCCTGAGGTCAACGTCCGTATCTAGCGGTTTTTTGACGGCATGCACTTTTAGGATGGCTTCCCGATCGGCGATATCCGGCTCATCCAGGACTACCCGGCGGTCAAAGCGCCCGGGCCTGAGCAACGCGGGATCCAATACGTCCGGCCTGTTGGTGGCGGCCATGACGATGATATTCGTTTCATTTTCAAAACCGTCCATCTCGACCAGGATTTGGTTCAGCGTCTGTTCACGTTCATCATGCGATCCGCCGAGGCCAGCTCCACGCTGACGGCCGACCGCGTCAATTTCATCAATAAAGATGATGCATGGAGCGGCTTTCTTGGCGCGTTTGAACAGGTCTCTGACACGCGAAGCGCCGACACCGACGAACATCTCGACGAATTCAGAACCAGAAATGTGGAAAAACGGGACATTCGCCTCGCCCGCTACAGCGCGGGCAAGAAGCGTTTTCCCGGTACCTGGCGCGCCAATCAGCAAAACGCCTTTCGGAGTACGCGCACCAAGGGCTAAAAACTTACCTGGGCTCCTTAAAAATTCCACCACCTCTTTCAGTTCTTCTTTGGCTTCCTTGACGCCGGCCACATCTTTAAAGGTTGTTTTCGGCTTTTTGTCCTGTGCCCCTTGCTCGCGAACGTTGCTTTGGCCGAATGACATGGCTTTTGAATTCGCCCCCTGGACCTGCCGCATCATGAACCAGAAGAATGCCGCGATCAGGATAAATGGCAACAGGAAGGGCAGGATAGCGGATGCCCAATACCCGAATCCAGAATTCTGCTTGATCTGCACATCAATACTCTGCAGTTTGGCCGGATCAATCTTGTAGTCGCTCATCAGTGAACTGAGCGTATCGTTTGTCTCCTTATATGACGTCTGTGTCTGGTTGTCTTTTGTCGCGACCGTCAACTTGTCGCCCGCCACTTCGATTGATTTCACCTTATCCTGACTAATGTCTTCCATCACCTTGCTGATGCTGACCGCGGTTGGTTTGGTGAATGAATTGTTAAACAAGCTGAATATGCCCATGACAATGAGCAGCACGACTACTAACGTCAGACCATTCTTTAATAACTTATTACTCATGAATTAATAAAAAATTGTTAATTATTATGTCGGTTTCGAAAACCGTAAATCAAGTAATATTATACTGGAAAATGGCAGTTTTCGCAAATATACCATTTTGAAATCAAACGCGCCGCGGGCAGTAGCCTGGCGGCGCGCTAAAATTATAAAATAATTTGAGGTTACTCCTTGGCTTCCGGTTCTGCGGGAGATGGCACCGCCGGCTCTGCGGCTGGCTGTTCAGCGACAGCGACTTCTTCTTTCTTGGGGGCGGCTTTTTCAGTCAGCGCCTTGATAGATAAGCCTAAACGATGATGTCCCGGCTCAATGGAAAGGATCTTGAACTTATACCGTTCTCCCGGTTTCACAATCTTGCTCGGATCGGCGATCCGGTCTGACGAGAGTTCGGAAATATGGGCTAATCCGTGTATCTGCTCGTCCAGCTCTACAAACGCGCCGAATGGATTGATCTTCAGCACCTGACCCTCAACCACCTGGCCGACCTTGTACCGCTTGGTGGCTTCGTGCCACGGATCAGTCAGCATGGACTTCATGGACAATGAAATCCGCGAGCCTTCAATATTGATGATCTTCGCTTTGACTTTATCCCCGACTTTCACGAAATCAGACGGATTGTCAATTCGCTGCCAGGCCAGTTCGGAAATATGCACCAAGCCCTCCAGGTTGTCGCCGAACTCGATGAATGCCCCGAAGTCTACTACGCCGGTAACCGCCCCATCTATGACATCGCCAACTTTATATTTTGAGATGACATGTTGCTGCTGCTCTTCCCAGGCTGCTTTCTCGGAAACAATCAGTTTGCTGTCGATTTCCAGGACATCAATCACTTTGACTTTCAATTCCTGGCCGATGAACCGATTGAGGAGTTCCAGGATTCGGCTCTTATCACCGCCCTCGACACGCGGATAATGCTCGACGGTCAGTTGGGAGACCGGCAAGAAACCTTCAATCCGGCCGACCTTGACCATCAGACCACCTTTGTTCGCCTCTGTGACCGGTACGCTGATGACATCAGCGCGTTGCATCAGGTCAGTCAGGTCGTTCCAAGCTTTCTGGTGACCGGCCTGGCGGAAGGATAATTCCATTTGGCCATTTTCATTCTCCAAATCCAAGACTGTCGCCTGCACTTTATCGCCGACTTTTAAATTAGTATACAAGCCCGACTCGTCAATTAATTCACGCCCCCGGACAACGCCGGTGGTTAGGCCGTCAATATCGACATGCGCCTCGCTGCTGGACACCGTCAGGATGGTACCATCGACTACCTGGTCAACTTTCGGCAAAATTGGCTGGTCAGAACTTTCTAAAAGCTCAGCCATCTTTGATTTGGGCTGGATTGTTTGTTCTGTCATAAATAAAAAAATTGTCTTAACCCATGTAAGCTTTTTAGCCGCCACGAGCCCCGCGCCACCTGCCACATACGCTGGTCAGGCACGAGATTGATTAGTATTAAGTTATTAATGGTTAGCCGGCTAAGTGTAGCTTATGTGGCTTTTTTTTGCAAGTGGCAGCCCTATCACGACTGCCTACTATTGACAAAAGGATATAAAAAAAGTAATCTATCAAATTCACTTAGCTCTTTGTTAAATTGAAAGGAAGTTTATGCCGGATCTCAATTTTTCAAACAATACAGATGAAATTAATGGATCCGATGGATCCGAGCTCTTCGCGATACCCGCAATCATGCTTGTCGCCGCAATACCAGTTTTGCTCCCTGAGGCAAAATTAGCGCTTGACGACAATCATATCGAATGCGCAAAATTGCTTTTCAAAATTTCTGGCGCCCTCATCATCGGCGCCGTTGCGATCTTAATCTTTCTCTTGAAAGCATTCAAGAATTAGTTCTGACAATATGTTCGAGCGTACCTCCTTGAGGGACGCTTTTTTATTGAACTCAACCTTAAAAAACGGTATACTCAGCGTAGAAAACATATGGCTATCCCCCCGAAATACCTGCCAAAAATCAAAATGAGCACGGCCAAGGATATGGCCAAAGGCCTCATCGCCAACCGCGCCGGCCAAAAAATTAGCGACTCTAAATTCAAGCAGATCCTGAAAAAAGAGGACGGACTGAAGCCATACTATTACAAGACAAAGGATGCAAGCATTTCCAAGCTACAGGCGAAAAAATTCTTCAACCAGGTCGTCTCGACCGCCAAAAACACGCCCGGCCTGAAGATTAGCCGGTTGGCCCAGAAAATCGGCATCAAACCAACCGCCAGTACTGCGCCGTCAGGCATCGCACTGAATAAATTGTACCAGCAGGCGACTGATACCCAGATCAAATCCCAGGCTCCCACCGGCCCAACGCCAGAAGAAGTCCGCAAACAGCAGCGGCACGACGAGATGATGAAGACCCTGCATAAGCATGACCGGGCAAATGAGATGCAACAGGAAAATAAAGCCGCCTCCGCAGTCGCCCAAAAACCACAAAGTTCGCGTATCGCACCACCGCCCATGCAGGGGGGCATCAGCGGGGCGACCATCAAGCCAGCTAGTCAGCCAACCAGCACTCCATCTGACCAAGCCCAGCCATCCGTAAAAAAAACCAAGGAACCTGAACGGCTGACTCTGGCTGTCAT
>Ga0172379_10002589_pt1 | contig 31422 bp, 23 predicted proteins | sample GrowelOW334metaG_FD_119756 | JGI IMG/M metagenome (GOLD analysis project Ga0172379, IMG submission 119756) | Groundwater microbial communities from an aquifer near a municipal landfill in Southern Ontario, Canada - Groundwater well OW334 metaG | ecosystem: Environmental > Aquatic > Deep...
CGAAGAACTTCTGCTGGAGCGGCCCTGTAAACAATTGGCGGTATGCATTTTTGGCCTGCACGCTGGTAGCTGTTCTTATATGGTTGCTTTTGTTTTTCTGGCAGCGCAACGAGCCGGAAGATGTCGGTCTGGAGAAAATCATTGAAACGGAATGCGACGAGACCCGGCCGGTTCGCGCATCGACCGAAGACAACATAACGCTCAGACAATATTTTGTTCTTTTGGCAAATCCGGTGATTCTCTCGATGGGAACATGTTACTTTTGCCTCAAATTCATCCGTTATTCACTCGACACGTGGACGCCGACATTTCTACAGGTTCTCCACTTCGATGTAGGCAAGTCGGCGTATTATTCGACGATTTTTGATTTCGTCGGAATACCGGGTGTGTTGTTTGCCGGGTGGGCGCTCGATCACTGGTTCAAAGGCAAGTGGGCGCCTCTCTGCCTTATGATGGCGGTGGGAATGGTTGCCGGTTATATCTGCGTCATCATTTTCGGCGGCAACCCGTACATGTTCGCTATTTGTTGCGGACTCGTCGGCTTCATGCTGTACGGGCCTGATTCGGTTGTAAACGGCGCTGCCGCCATGCACGTCGCCGGCGAGAAAAACACGACCGCCGTGACGGGAATCATCAACGGCATGGGCAGCCTCGGCCCGGTTCTTCAGGCGCTCATCATCGGACGTTTGCTTGAAGGCGACAACGGAATGCGCAATGCGAATGTTCTGGGCTTGTGCGTAAGCGTTGCCTTTGTTTTCCTGATGCTTATAGTGATGATGCAGATAAAACGGGCGGAGAAGAGAAATCTTGCCTGCGCATAAAGCTTCGATTTACTGACAGTTTTGAAATCGATTCTGTTTGAAAATTCACGTGAGGATTATGCAATGAAGAAACGGTTATTGATAACCGGCGCGAACGGATTTGTGGCGGGCAGCGTGATGTGGCATGCCGGCGGCGAGTGGGAGGTTCACGCGGTGGACCGCGCTGATATCGCTATCAATCGCGGCGGCGTCAACCCGCACAAGATAGAGCTTACGGACGCTGCGCGGCTGAAAGAGCTGTTCGGCGAAGTGAAGCCGGACGCGGTGATCCACGCCGCGGCGATGGCGGACATAGATTTCTGCGAGGCGAACAAGGAAATCGCGGAAGCGGTGAACGTGGGCGTCACCCGCGAAATTGCGCGGAACTGCGCCGCCTGCGGCGCGCGGCTGGTGGCGATCTCGACCGACACGGTTTTCGGCGGAACGAAAGGCATGTACCGCGAGGAAGACCCGCCGGAGCCTCTGAATTTCTACGCTGAAACAAAGGTGAAGGCGGAACGGATCGTGGCCGCCGAAACGCCGGGCGCGGCGATGCCGAGGTTGTCGCTCGTGGTCGGCCTGCCGTTCACCGGCGGCGGCAACTCGTTCCTGTCGCGGATGATCGCTTCAATGGAACAAGGCAAAGAGGTCGGCGTTCCGGACGAGGAAATACGAACGCCGGTGGACGTTATCACACTCGGCCACGCGCTGCTCGAGCTCGCCGGAAACGACTACGCCGGCCTTATCCATCTCTCCGGCGGCACACGCTTGAACCGCTACGAGATGTCGTTGCTGATCGCGGACCGGCTCGGCTTCCCGCAGTCGCTGGTCGCGGCGAAAAATCCGAGCGGGATTCCCGGACGCGCTCCGCGCCCGCTCGACGCATCAATGGACAACTCGAAGGCGCGCGCCACTCTGAAAACGCCTTTTCTCAGCTTCGCCGACGAACTGGAACTGATATTAAAAACAGTAGAGGGCAGAAAGTAGACGGTAGACGGGGAAATACAAAAATGAAGTGGCCAGAATACAGAACTCAGAATACAGCGAAAACCTTAAACGGCCGTCATTGCGAGGAAGCCGTTGTAAGGCTGACGAAGCAAACCCGAACTTGATTCTGATTAACAGCGGAGCGCGCGGAGAACGTAGGGGCACAGCATGCTGTGCCCTGCGAAAAAGTTTTGAAAGGATTTTAAGGAGAACAAAATGGCGAGTCCAAAAGTAAAATTCGACTTGGAGATAAAATTCGGTAGCGAATACGGGCCGGAAGAAGAGAAAGCGATAATTGATATCCTGCATAAGAACGCGCCGACGAGCGGCGACGCATGCATTCAGTTCGAAAAGGAATTCGCGGAGTACTGCGGGACAAAATACGCGCGCGCAACAAGCAACGGAACGGCGTCGCTTTTCCTCTCCATGCTCGCGCTCGGCGTCGGGCCCGGAACGCGCGTTCTCACAACGCCGCTGACGTGGATCGCCACCGCCGCCGCCGCGACAACTCTCGGCGCCGAAGTCGACTTGGTCGACATCGATCCGGTCACCTACAACATGGACCCGAAGAGCCTCGCGGAGAAGATCACGCCCAACACGAAGGCAGTCGCGCCGGTGCATCTCTATGGCCAGTGCTGCGACATGGACGCGATAATGGCGCTTGCGGCAAAGCACGGGTTTGCGGTTGTCGAGGACGCCTGCCACACTGTCGGCGGCGAGTACAAGGGCCGCAAGGCGGGCAGCATCGGCGCAACCGGCTGCTTCAGCTTCCACGAGCAGAAAAACATGTCCACTCTCGGCGAGGGCGGCATGATCGTCACCGACGACCCGGACCTCTTCGAGACGATCTCGCTATACCGCTCGCATTGCACACGCGTTTACGGCAAAAGCACAAAGTACTGCTCGATTGACGAATCGAAATTCCCGATGGGCAAACGCTTCTGGGGTCAGGACTTCGACGACACGGGCTACAACTTCCGCATGACGGACATTCAGGCGGCGGTCGGCATTATTCAGTTGAGAAAGCTCGACGCGATGAACCAGAAGCGGATCGACAACGCGGCGTACATAACCGAAGGCCTGCGCGGAACGCCGGGGATCACTCTGCCGACGGTCATGCCGGCCTGCAAGCATATTTTCCACCTCTATGCCGTTGAGATCGACGAGGCCGCGTTCGGAATGAATAAAGAGGATTTCATCTACGCGATGCTGTACGATCGCGGAATAAAATGCGGCGCGCACTATACGCCCCTGCACTGGACGACGGCGTTTAAGAATCTCGGATTCAAAAAGGGAATGTTGCCAGTTGCGGACGCGGTCGGCGAGCGGATCGTCACGCTGCCCATCAACCCGCGCCAGACCCGCGAGGCGCTCGACTACCTTGTCGAGAGCGTCAAGGCGTTGAAGAAATAGCAGCCGGTAGCGAGTAGCGGGAACATAGGGAAATACGTAAAAGAAAAAGACAGAATTCAGAATACGCGGAAAGATATAAACGCCGTCGGGACTGGTGGTTGGCAGCCGGAAAAAAGCATAAAACAGTATTCAGCAAAAGGTAAGCCGTTAAGTTATATCATAAGAAAAGAACAATCGCTTTCCTGGCCGCCTCCGATTCTCTGTCTTTATTTTTAATCTTTATGCCCAATGCCTAAAGTCTAATGCCCTATGCCGCATTTTAAATTCTGTGTTATAATCCCCGAAGAACAACATGAGGAACAACAAATGAACTGCCCTGTTTGCCGTGTGGATATGATCGTTGTCGAATACGAGGGTGTCGAGCTGGACCACTGCGTGAAGTGCTCCGGCGTCTGGTTCGACCGAAACGAACTCGAGTATTTTCTGGAACGCTCTCAGTTGCGCATCGAGGACCTGCACATCAAGGCCGCGACGGCTGTAGGGGCGGATTTCAAATCCGCCCCCGGCGCGAAGGAAAAGCTGCGCCGCTGCCCTCTTTGCCGCAAACCGATGGCGAAACTCGCCGTCGGCGGCGCCGACCCGCTGCTTATCGACCGCTGCGAGCGCCATGGCGGCTACTGGTTCGACGGCGGCGAACTCCCCCGCGCGGCTCGCGGCAACTTTCAGGAGAGCGAATGGAAACGCGTCGCTTCTTTCCTCGGCGAACTGTTCCCTGAAAAACAGTAGACGGCAAACAGAAGACAGCAGACAGGGAAATGCTTAAAAGCAGTAGCCGGGAATTGGTAGCAGGAGAAAAGCAACCTTAGAGAAAACGTCATTGCGAGGAACGAAGTGACGAAGCAAACCCGAACTCGATTCTCATTTGTTTGGCAGATCGCAGCTTTTAGCAAAAGGAGCGCTTGTCATTCCTTCTCCCCTGCTTGTCATTCCGAGCGAAGCGAGGAATCTTCAATAAAACAACAATATGTCTTCAATCTTTTTCCGAAACCCATTCTTAAAAAGGAGAATCTCTCATGGCAATGATCTTCGTATTATTCATTTTGATTATTGGAATCAGCCTTGTCGCCCTGATGGGCATGTACAACGGGCTCGTGCGGCTGCGCAATCAGGTTAAAAATGCGTGGTCGCAGATCGACGTGCAACTCAAGCGGCGGCACGACCTGATCCCGAATCTCATGGAGACGGCGAAAGGCTACATGCAGCACGAACGCCAGACGCTCGAACACGTCACGGCGTCGCGCAACCTCGCGCAGTCGGCGTCCGCCGCCGGCGACACCGGCAAACAGATCGGCGCAGAACAGCAACTCGGCGGCGCCCTCATGAAATTCTTCGCCGTCGCCGAAAACTACCCGGACCTCAAGGCGAACCAGAACTTTCTCGCCCTTCAGGAGGAACTTTCCTCTACCGAAAACAAAATCGGGTTCGCCCGCCAGTTCTTCAACGATTCCGTCATGCTCTACAACACAAAGATACAGTCCGTGCCGACAAACATCATCGCCGGCATGTTCAATTTCAAGGAAGAAAAATCCTTCGAACTCGACAACCCGGAGGAAAAAGAAGTCCCGAAGGTCAGTTTCAGCTAAAAATGCTCCGCCAAATTCGGATCAACAGGCTGCTTTCTATACTCCTCGTGTTGGCAACGGGACTTTTATATTGCGCAATTGGCTACGCATTGGTTGGCTTTATTTCAGCGGTGAGCTTGATCGCTCTTAATCTATACCCCGTTGATAAATACAATATCTACGGCATTGCTATTGGCTTGATTTTTTGGGGGACTCTTGTCTTATACAATATAAGATCAGGAGACAAAACAATTCTTGCGAACAGCGGCGCAAAAAAAGTCACTCACAATGATTTTCCTCGGCTTTTTAATGTGATTGAAGAGATGAAAATAGCTTCAGGGCTCAATATTATGCCCGGTATTTATGTTGTAAACGATCCTTCTCCAAATGCTTTTTCAACAAGAAAGAACTCCCGAAGCGCGTCAATTGTTGTAACTTCAGGAATTCTTTCAAAGTTAAGCAGAAATGAGCTTCAAGGCGTAATCGCTCATGAGATTGCCCATATAAAAAACAACGATTCTTCGTTTATTATTATGTTGTCGAACCTCGTTTGGTTTAAACGTCTGACTGATGGTATTTTTGTTGCCAACATTCCACGTATGCCAAAGACTTATAGGCTTACTGTGCATTTACCCTTTATGCCGATATCTAATAGAATAACCGTGTATACTTTTAATATACTGTACTTTTTGTGCTGGGGCCTATTTTTTTTAGCGACAAAAAAGATCATCTTTATTTTGATATGGTTTTTGGTTTGGCTTTTATCATATTCTCCGGAATGGGCACAGTGGTTTTATTCAACAGCGTCTAAGCGTAGGGAATATATTGCCGATGCATATTCAGTATTTTACACGCGCGATCCACAAGAATTGATTTGCGCGCTGAAAAAAATAGATTCGTCTCAGCAAGGCCTTTACAGGGCGAGCGCCTTAACCGCCCCTTTATACATAGTGAATCCATATATCGTCAGAGAAAAAATTCCGGCAATCAGACTCATCCACCGCTGAAACATCGAATTGATATTCTCCAAGCTGCTTCAAAAAACTTCTCTCTCGAAAAATATCAGAACGAATGGCGAAATCGCGTTTCTCCACATAGCGGCTATTCACTATTCAGCGATAACGAATTTTCACAAATTCCCATAATCTCCACTCCTCAAATTTCAGTTGCGGATGAAGAATCAAAAAGCGTTGCCTCTGCTTTGGAAATAAAGAACTTTTTTAGAAGCAGTAAAAAATATGATTCCGTGAATTGCGGTTGCGGCGTGAAGCTGAAAACGCCGCCGGATTTTCATTCGGATGAAATTAAATGCCCGAAGTGCGGAACGAACCATAAAACAAAACGCCGAAAGAAAAAGAAATGAATTATAATATATCGAAGTTAAATCCATAGCGGAGCGCGCGGAGTCGCGCGAAGCGTTAAAAAGTTTGAAAGGATTTTAAGGAAAACTTTTCAAAGGTTTCCTTAACAATAATAAATAAATGTGGCGACAGATTAGTTCCAACAGACAGAAGTCGTTCTTTCTCGCGGCGGCGATGGCGTTCGTGCTGCTGTTCATGGGCTACGCGGTCGGCGTGGTCATGGGCGGAAGCGCCATGGGGTTCTTCGGCATGTTCGCGGCGCTCATTCTCTGGTTCATGCTCACGCTCATCAGCTACTTCAACGGCGATAAAATCCTGCTCGGCGTCAGCGGCGCGAAGAAAATCACGCGCGACGATCTGCCTGAACTTTTCAACGTGGTCGAGGAGATGAAGATCGCGTCCGGCTTCACGCGCGTTCCGGACATCTATGTGATCGACGACGCGTCGCCGAACGCGTTTGCCACCGGCCGCAGCCCTGAGAGCGCCTCGGTCGCGGTGACGTCGGGACTGATGCAGCGGCTGAACCGCGACGAGCTTCAGGGCGTTATCGCGCACGAGATGTCCCACATCGTCAACCGCGACGTGCTGTTCATGATGATGATCGGCATTATGATGGGCGCGGTGGTGATGATGGCGGACATGTTCTTCCGGATATCGTTCCGCAGCGGCATAGGGCGCCGGTCGTCGCGCGACTCCGGCCAGCTCGCGATCGTCATGCTCGTGGTCTCGCTCGTCTTTATGATCGTCGCTCCGTTCGCCGCGCAAATGATTTACTTCGCGGTTTCACGCAAGCGCGAGTTTCTGGCGGACGCCTGCGGCGCTCAGCTTACCCGCTACCCGGACGGACTCGCCTCCGCGCTCGAAAAAATTTCCGCCTCTCCGCAGACGGTCGCGACCGCGAACCGCGTCACGGCGCCGATGTACATCGTCAATCCATACAGCGGCATGAAGAAAATGGCCGCGAGCCTGCTCGCCACGCACCCGCCGATCGAAGAGCGCGTTCGCGTGCTGCGCGGCATGGCCGGCCAGCATTCGTTCGAGGCCTACCAGCAGGCATGGAAGGCCTCCGGAAAACGCGAAATTCTGTTCTCCCCTAACGAGTTGAAGAACAACCTGTTCTCGCAATCCGGCGCGGCGGCGCTCGCAACGCGCGGCGCGCCCTCCCCTGCCCCGAAACCGGCGGCGCAACCCCAATCGCAGGCTCAGCGGACCGCCGTCAATGATTTCTTCTGGCGCCAGGACGGCTATGGTTTCATCGACTGCGACTGCGGCGTCCGCCTAAAAATTCCGTCGAAATTCCATTCCAAAACGGTTTATTGCACTAAATGCGGAAAACGGTTCGATCTGCCATGAAAAGCATTAGATAGCAGACGGTAGAAAGTAGATAGGGAAAAGAAAAGGCAAAAACAGTAGCCGGGGAATGGTAGCTGGGTACTGAGAAAGATAAAAGGAAGTAGGAGTTAGCGGTTATGCATTTCGCTGTATTCTGAGTTCTGTATTCTGTATTCTTCTTTTAAGCTTTCGCTGACTACTGACTGCTGTTTGCCGTCTACTGCTTTTCGCCTTTCCCTGAGTTCTCGCTGCTCTTTGCTCGCTACTTCTTTTTGTGACCTACGTCACCCTGAATAATTTTTGCCCCCTGTGTTAGTTAACCTGAAAACAGTACATAATTATTTGAAATGGAACCTGATTCAACCCGATCTTGTTAGTAAGGCAGAAGCTAAATTGAGGAGAAGACTAATGAAAAAGACGAGAATGAAAGCAATAACGGCGACGGCGCTCATAATCGCCGCAGCGGCAGCGTTCGCATGTTTCGCGCATGCCGCCGGCACAAGCGCCATCCGGACCACCAGAATCACAATAGACGCGCTCGACACGATGAACTACGACGGCGAACTGCTTGATTTGTCCTATTCACTGGACAGCAAGTGCCGCGAATCGAGCCACGAAACCTACGTCGAGCTGACCGTAAACAAGACCACCTCTGCGGGCAAAAAGATCGTCAATTCGGCCACAGTCGATATCTATGACGAGGCGCCCGAAAACGGCTGCAACGGCTCCTTCAACACCATAACGGTGACATCGAGCGTGAACATCGCGACTGCGATCGACAAGGAACTCGCGACATGGCAGAAAAACGGATACAAAATTGCTGCCGATTTCTATGTCGTGCTTCCGCCGCTGAGCCGTCCGGTGCGCGGCGGCCGACCCGGCTCGATTCATGCCGGCGTCCCGTCATACGGCGGAACGCCCTCGCATCCCGTCACCATGCAGAATCAGGTTAAAGTCACTTATATTGATTACCAACAGCAATGGAAATGCCTGCTTTACAAACGCGACGGCGCCCGCAAGGACGGCTTCACCGGCACGGGCACAACCATCGATCAGGCCCGGCAGGGCGCTGTCCAAGGCTGCCTGACCACTAATAATCCTTACTGCCAGCAGTATTCAACCGATCCGACGCATACAACATGCACGCTCGATATTCAGGAAGTCACTCGCGACGAATTTGTCGCCCCGAACGCGATGCCCACGAACGCTGTCGTCCAATGGGCCTGCCTCATGAAAGACGGCTCTGGCGCAAACTATAAAGGAACCGCCGCCACGGAAGACGCCGCGCGCGACACCGCCGCTCAGTTCTGCAAAAACAAAGGCGTATCCGGCTGCGATAACTACGCTTTCGACACCGGCTACACTACCTGCGAACAGGCCGCCGTCGTCGCTAAACCGAAACCTTCCCTCAAGTGGGTCTGCACTCTCTATAAACGCGACGGCTCGCGAAAAGACGGCTTCAACGGCGTCGGCTCAACCGAAGTCGAAGCGCGCAACGCAACAATTTCCGGCTGCAACACCACGAACAACCCCTACTGCAATCAATACGCGATGGACCCGGCGCACACGCCCTGCAACGTGGAACTGGTCTATCCGCAATAGTAAAAAACAGGGTTTGGATCTCGGCGTTAGGATCCGGGTTACAAAACTGAATTTAATTCCTCGAGGCGGCCATCCGGCCGCCTCTTTTTGTCTGCTCTCGCGACAGTCGTCATTGCGAGGAGCGAAGCGACGCGGCAATCCTGATGCTTTGATCAAAATTCTCTTCGAGTTTAATGTCGTTTTTGTTAATAACCATTCTTTCCGCGCAACGTCTTTTATTAACCCGCTAAAAAGCGCATAATAAGTTATGATACCGAATATCATCACAGCAATTCGCGTCTGTCTGGCCTTTCCAATTGTAATGTTTATACTTCGCGGACGGCCGGGCGATTACCCGATCGCCGGCATCCTTATCATCTGCGCAACGCTCAGCGACGGACTCGACGGATTCGCCGCCCGCCGCTTCAATATGGCTTCCCTCTTCGGCGCCATGTTCGACCTCACCGCAGACCGATTCATCATGTCCCCCGCCCTGCTCCTGCTCTCCCTCAAGGGCCGCTTCGCCTCCGCCGCCCACTTCTTCCCGCTCTGCCCGTGGCCCTACTCCGGTTACGTCATCCTGGGCGACTTCCTCGTTCTTTGCGGCATCGTCTCTTACATCTTTCAGCGACGCAAAGACCCGTCACTCGAATTCCCGCGCCCGCCCTACATCGTCAAAGCTACTTTCTCTTTTCAGATAATGCCGGTCCTTTATGTGTGTTTCATCCAGCGGCCCAACGACTCGATTCTCGCCGGCCTTATGTACCTCGCCGTCCTCTTCACTTTCCTGTCCACCGTCGCCTACCTCAAAAAAGGCAGCTTCGTCTTCACAGGAAAAAAGGCGTAACGGCAAACCCGTCAGGACTTCATTCTATTAGCGGTTTTATCATCCCCTGAATTCTGCCTGCCGTATACCGTCTATTGTTTTTAAGGGTTTTTGCTGTATTCTGAGTTCTGGCAACTGTTTTTCGTCTTTCCCCAATATTGCTTTTTTTCGATTGCCGTTTACAATATAGCGTACAGTATTCTGTCAAGGAGCTCGTTATGGGAACCCAGATTATCACCGCCTCTAAACTGAGAAGTCAGATTCTCAGACTCGTAAAAGAATTAGACAAAGCGCCGGACCAGTACATCATAACCCACAACGGCGAACCCGCAGCAACGCTGATGAGCTACACCGAATACCGCAGCCTTCTCGCGACTCTCGACGTCATATCCGACCCGGAATTGGTTGGCGGCATCCGCGAGAGCAGAAACGACAAACAGCGCGGGCGCGTCCATTCATTCGACGAAGTTTTCGGGGAGCCCTTATAAAAATGCGGATCGAAATAACGAGCCACGCGAGAAAAAATATTGATAAACTGGCGGCGCAGACGAAAAAACGATGCGCCGAAGCCATCCGCGTTTTAGTCGAAAATCCCCTGCGCGGCGAACCGCTGAAAGGCGAATTTTACGGCTTGCGCCGGTATAGAGTCGGGAATTTTCGCATAGTTTACGAAGTAAATTCTGAGAACGATCTCATTACAATTCATGCCGTCAAACACCGCCGCGAAGTTTATAGATGAGATGAATAGAGATTCCTCGCTTCGCCCGGAATGACAATGGATGCGGTATTGCTGTTTGCTATTTTCGCTGTATTCTGTATTCTAAGTTCTGTCTACTTTTTTTCAGCTTAGCCCAACTACCAGCTACTGCTTTCTATCTTTTTCCCTGTCTACCGTCTACTGTTTGCCGTCTACCGCTTTTCGTCTTTCCCCGGCTACCAACTACCAGCCCCCAGCTACTGTTTTGGCTGCAAAATGACTATCTTCTCCATCGCTTTATCGACTTCCTCAGCCGTGTAATACATCGGGCGCGTTTTCTTCGTCAGCCACATCGGGAACTGGTCCTTGTAATGCGGGCTGTTCCGGTCGCCTGACTGGCCGCCGGGGATGACGTTCACTCCGCTCACCGCGCCCGGCTTCAGCTCGGCGGTGAACCGCTGCGTCGGCGCATGCCCGAAGTTGAAATTGCCCCCGAGCAGCCCGAAATCGGCGACATTCACGGTGTCCATCCCGCCGTCCGATTCCTCAGGCCCGATGTTATACTTGCCGCCAAGCGTGTGCCCGAGCGTGATTTTGTGCAGCCTGCCCCACTGCCAGCCCGCTTGGTCGGCCCCCAACTGCCCCTCGATCTCCACCACGGCGTCCGTCAGACTCTTCGCTAGCATGTAATCCTTGTCCTCTCGCGTGTCCGGCGTTGTTTTGTCGTCATAAAAGTCGATCGGCATGCTCTTTTCGGATAACAAAAACGGGAAAAATGCTTCAGGTCGGGCGATATTTTCGTAAGCTTCCGCCGGCATGTCGTCCTTGAAGATGTTGAGGGCGCTGTGTTTCAACCATTTATAAAGGATCGTCGGTCCGACGCTTTGGGCGCTTTCCTGAAAATCCCACTTTTTAAGCGTTTCGAGGGAGGCCTTTGCGGCGTCGCTCAACAGTTCCGGATGTTTCGCCGCGGCTTTGTAGAGCAACGGCGTGAGTTTCTCGCCGGGCAGCGAATAGACGTCCGCCTGAATAGCGTGCATTTTTTCAGGCGTCATTTTGTCGTCCGCCTTGAGCAGGTCGGTGATTCGGCGGGCGCGCCAGCCCTTGTCGAATATGATTCCGAGATAATAAGGATATTTCTTGTCAACCTGCCGGTTGTTCGCGGAGGCGATATAGCCCTCGGGCGGGTTTTCAGCGTGCGGCAACTCATCGTATGGAATATAGCCGGTCCATTCGTACTTGCCGGACGAGCCGTCGAGCGGCAGATAGGGCGTTCCTTTGCGGATGGGAACCTTGCCCTGCCCCCGGTAATAGATGTTTCCGTCCACATCGGCATAGACAAAGTTCATGGCGCCGACCTCGAAATCAGCGAGCGCTTTCTTGAAATCGACGAGATTGCGCGCCTTGAACATCTTGAAGAACGCCCTGCCCTCGTGCGTCGGCTCGTGGCCTGTCCAGCGGAACGAAATCGCAGGCGCAAGCCGGTCTATGCTGATCATCGGCCCGTGTATCGTGTGTTTGATCGTCCGCGTCTCGCTCTTCATTCCTTCCGGCGTTTTATATCTTATTTCCACCTTCTCCTCGGTGTACGGAAGGCTTTCGCCTTTGTATATATAGTTCGTTTCCGGCTTCTGCGGATCGGGTTTCTCGACATAGACGTCAAGGACGTCGTACATTGCGGTGGTGACTCCCCATGCGATACTGCCGTTGTGACCCACCATCAGGCCCGGCGTTCCAGGAAATGTCATGCCCACGACATTGAACTCGGGACTTTCGAGCTGAAATTCATACCAGATCGCCGGGTTCGGCATCCCCATGTGCATATCGTCAGACAACAGCGGAGCGCCGCCTGCAGTCCGCTTTCCGCTCACCACCCAGTTGTTGCTCGCAAATACCGGCATGGTTAGCCCGTGTCCGAGCGTGTCCGTAACGCTTTGCAGCGCCGCGGCCGCATGCGCATCGAACCTTTCGGCGGGAAAACTCGATTCTCCGCTTTCAGAGTAAACCGCTCCGTCAACGTCGGCCGCGCCGCTTCCGCCATTCCATTGCGTTATTGTTATGGGGTCGACGCCGTCAAACGGTATTAACCGCATAAGCGCAGTCTTTCCTATCGTTTTTGACAATATGCCAAGCGCTATTTCAATTTGTAGCGCCGACGAAAGCATCCAGGATACGCTGCGCCCGATCGCAAATGAATCGACCGGACTCCATAATTCCGGTTTCGCGCCTATCTCTGTATATTCCTCTGGCAGAGTCGTCATTCCCGCTATGTAGGCGTTCACGCCATCCGCGTACGCCTGAAACGCTTCCCTTTCCCACGGCTCCGCTGTTTCCCATATCTTCTGCGATACCTGCGGAAGCCCTACCATGTATACATTCACATCATGGCCTACCGCTCCCTGCCCGAACATCTCCGCTTTTTTACCGTTAGCTTCCCGCCGGTTGCAATCCATCTGCCAAAGCCGATCACTCGCCTGAATATACCCCTGCGCGAAAAATAGGTCGTAATTACTCGAAGCTTTTATGTGCGGAATTCCGTAATTGTCGTATTTTACTGTCACTTCAGCCTTCAACCCCGGAATGTTCAGGACTTTTTTCTCGACTCCGGCGCCGACTGCGCTTCCACTGGCGAGCAGACAAACAACTGCTATCAATAACTGGCATATTCTTTTATTCATCAATATGGCGCCTCCATTTTGCGCAAAAACCGACTCTGAGTAAATCGTATCATGACACAAAGTTATGTCAAGAAGATAAAGACTTATTAAGCATTCTGCGTTTCTACATCTAATGTCATGTTATCCTCTTAGATCGACTGTGTTCATTTAATGAATCCGGCAAAAATGAATTCATTTCCCATGCCGCGCTATCTTCTCGCTTCCTTTAATCTTCCTGTTCCGCCAAAGCCACAAGTCCAGGGGGAATGTGTTTCCGGTTTGCTTCTTCGTGTTTACCGGTCGGATTATATTAGGACGCTCTTCTTCGCTCCCTATATAGTTACGCCAACAACGCAACTGCGCAACCTATACGCGTTACTTTTCTTGTTGATTTTTCTTTTCTTTATCCTTTCTCATCATTTCTTATCATTTTACTGCGCTCCGTCTACCGCAAATCTTTCTTTTCCCTATTTCTATCCCATAGGCTGCGCTGATCGCATACAAAGCACATTATTGGCCATCCTGTATTATTCTTTTATTTATTGCCTTTTTTGCGTTTTAGTATTCCGCAATAGCCTTTGCGACTACATTTTTAGTAAATCAATGGTCAATCCCTTATTGCCCTCCGGACTAACACATCATAACTCACACACGGTCCGTGCGCCCTCTTCGGCATGTTCCTTTCCTTTATCCGAGGCTCTTCCCTCCGGCAGACCATCTTTTTAGACACTGCCATTTAAATATATTTTATCTTGGACCCTTTTCTCCTTTTTGAAGCGCTCCATTAATTATGTCCACCTCATTTAATTCTACTGTCCCACCAGCCGTGATTGACAGCCGTTTGGGGCACAAGACTTATTGACATCATTTCTCGTATAATGCCCTGTGACCACTATAGTCTATTCCTGATTGCCCTCTCAGTCTCATGAAGATATGCCTTCGCTTCCTTCATATTTACTTCACAACAAAACACAATGCAACGGCCTGCTCATAATAAGAAAGACAAAAATCACTCCAATTAGACGCCTACATATACATATATGTAATAATATATATATACCCTTAAAATAGTTTCGCTTGCCTATAATGACTTTTATCTCGACTTGAATAACAAGCTTCTTTTACTAATTTTTAAGATGGCCATGTCAAAATATTATTGATTCGGACAGATGGCGCTTGATGTGATCTTCTGTTTGGCATTGTCTACTTCCCCTGGCAATACGTTAATCGTTTTTATCGTTGTTTTGCAACTTGTTCTTTACCTAATGGATAATATGGTCATCGCTTTATTTACAATAATACGCGTCCAATCCCCTTCCCTTCTGCTAATCCGGATTAAAGCGTTCCTTTCGCCGTATCGGTGAAGCGATTAAGATATTGTTGAGATCGTCTTGTGTGCTTTATCGCTTCAACTTCAAACAATTAACTTCCACAAAATAAAATATGCGGCATTTCATTGCCTCATAATCCTGGTCTTTCCAAATATCATATCCATCATATTCCAATCCTTCGATAGCTTTCAGCCGGACCCATATGATCGTGTGAAATATCGAGACTCAAGAGCTGTATTTTCGTAATGCCTGGGTATTCCACACCCAAAGCAAGCGAATTTTCGTCCTTGCGCGCCTCATCCACCAGATCTTCTATTTGAGCATTAGCGCTAATGCGGTTTTGATCGCCCAACATATTTGGTTTAAATATTACATTCAAATTAATAAATGCTCTGTATCCGTCGATAAGACTCTGTCGCTATGATATGGGTATGTGTAATTCCGGGTTCAAAAGCGTCTTATATCGAGTTTTCATCGTTGGGCAAACGTTCTTCCTGCATAGCCACAATCATATTCCAATGTCAACGTGCTTTCTTTACAAGTCCTTTTTATTGGCAATTGCGGACATTTTTAACCTTTAGGATGCTTTCTAAGCAGCGATTTCAACAACGGCCATATAATTATATGTCTATACTAAAGCAAGCCCAGAGAGATAATATTTCGCAATAATACCTCTTTTAAGCCATATATTTACTCCTTTTTGTACATAAACACTTAAATGCGCTTATATGTCGCTTTGTTTATATATGGCAAAATGCTTCTGGAGTGTTTCACGTGAAACTATGTGTATGTATATGTATTTATATTCAGCGTGTTCCAAGACGAGTGATTTTTGAAACAGGCAATATTGCGTTATGCCATTTCTACTTCTCCTTTTGCGTCTTCTATTGTCCTTATTGTTGTTATTTCCTTTTCGTGTTCATTCCCTGCTTGCTTATATCAATTGAACACTTATATAGTAATTTGCATCATATTACCGTTTGCGCTGTGCCCTCATAGGCGTTACGCTATACCGTAATTACATAAGCCCTTTGTATATGCGCTTATTTAATTATTATTCTTGTTAATTCACCGTGTTAACCTCGCTTATTGCGTCGCCTTAAGGCTGTGTTATCTTCATTATTAAGATGGCCACGCATATTTATTCGTTTACTTCGTGCGTTTGTGCTTATTACTTCGTTTACTGCTTATTATGGCTTTACATCTGCTTTGCAGCTCTCTTTTCATATTACTATGCGCGATTTGACAACATTATTTTTCTTTTCCATACTCAGTCTTTTATCGCGGTTGCGCCAGCAACTATCGTTCATCGCAAGCGTCCAACTCATAATGACCAATTACAATAGCTTCTGTCTATTCCTCATAGCGTAGTCACACATAGTTGTTGTCCTTTCGCGCCGCATCATTCGCGCTTGTGATATTTGTATATTGTATTATTATATTATCTCTTGCTTACATTTTACCCATTCTTTATTGGTTTGTTATGTACTATCATTACAATTATTCTGATTGCTTCCTATTCTCTATTTCCGTAACATCAGCGATTTAACACGATAATTATTACCATCGATTCATTCTTAGTCTTCTCTGCGTGTTTATAACTGCTGTGCGCACAGCGCCTACTATTGTAAAACGCTTTATTATATAACATTTATTCATGTGCGTATCATATTATGGCCTGTATTCCTTCTGTTCATATATAATACATGCCGTTATCGGTCCGAGAGCGACACCTTACGGCGCCATTCCTTTACATAATGCTTGTTAGCCTTTAATTATTCCAGTTTTGTTATTTATTGGCCGACGCAGTCTGAATGTTTTCCTTTGCTTTTGAGATCACTCGGGATTTTACCGGTGAGTTATTCGAATGATGTGTTCTAAAATATCTTCGTTTTAAAAATATTTAAGCTGACACTATCCGTATTCTCGCCAATATCAATCCTTTCATTCTTATTCCATATTTACTGAACATTCTTCTTCGCTTTATGGACATCCGTAATAGCACCGCTATAAGTCCATATAACTTCTCTGGCGAGTCGTAAATTGTGTGGATAGCTATGATTAACCAAAAGCATAGTCATTCTATTTGTACTATCTGAAACAACCGGGTTTCATGGCCATAATTCAAATAACTCAATAATATTTGATATATTTTGGCCGCGCCGGCTTAAAGAGCGAACTTAGGCTGTTTATAGCAGTTTACTTGTTGATTGTGACATAACCACTAAACAACTATATTGCTATTAGAGCGCGTGTCAATTCTGAGGGATATTAATTCAAATATAACGGTATATACTTAATAATACTTGACAAGAAGCGCGTATAGGGGCCTATAAGCGTCATTTTTCATTATATTCGACTTGATTTCAGAAACGTTATTTGTGCATTGAGTTTATTCCAGCTTTCTTTAACGAGCGCGGTCCATATTGGCTGTTTCACCTTCACGGATCTCTTACAGGGCTCTTTTGCCGGCCTCTTTTGCATTGACGAGAAGAGCAGGGAGCGTCTTGCTGTTTCAACGATACCTTTTCCTTATAGTGATGGAGCTTATCTCAGGCAAGTGTATATAGCGCAATTTATGAAAGCGCATCCGCTTGATCCAAACATTACTAAAGGATCGGACAGGTTGTCGCATTTGTCGTTTAGCTTTTCTGATCACTTCGTCCTTTTTATGATGATAACCTATTTCTTCAATCTTTGCTCTCATTGGCGTTTCTGACTTCTTTTCCATTTTGAGTCCGCTTTAGGGGTCATATATTTGATTTTAGAGGCGCTTGAAATGCAACTTTATAATGTTGCGTTAGCGCGGTTTTTAGACGTCGCTATTACCGTCTTTTATCGCTATTAAAGGCTCCCCGGCAACCTGTTACCGACAATTACGACATGCGATCGACATAGCTATTCTCGATATCCATAATTAATTTGCCGAACGTTTTTATTAGCGCAAATGTTATGTCCAATATTATTCTTTATTAAAGCTTATTTTTACGTTATCGCAATATAACAGCAATCTAATAACAAGCCTTATAAACGGTCATGTTTTAATTTCATACCTATATTTACAGATGCTTGTTTTCGCAATATAATCATTATAATGACCCTAAATGAAGCATTTGACTCGTTTCTTTCAGAGCTTCGGCGACGCGGTTACTCCGCAAGAACTGTCGAGGCGTACTCTTTCGACCTTAAAAAGCTCGCCGGGTTCATCTCCGAGTCGAACGGCGTAACGGTCGACAGCATACTTCTCGAAAGTGTAGACGTGGGCCTTATCCGCCGTTGGGCAGATCATTGCCTAAGCTCCGGCAACTCTCCGAGAACGCTGTCCAGAAAGATGGCCACCTGTAAATCACTGTTCAAATATCTCGTAAATGAAGATATAATAAAGGAAAACCCCGTATCGAGAGTAAAATTACCCAAAATTGCTAAAAAACCGCCTGCTGCGCTTTCTCAGGACGAAATACGGCAACTGATGAATGCCCCCGGACCTGATGACCCGAACCGCCTGAGAGACCGGGCGATCCTGCTTCTGTTATACAGCGCTGGACTCAGAGTAAGTGAGCTTGTAACCCTGAAAATGGAGCAGGCGCTTGTCGATCGACAGGCAATTCGGATTCACGGAAAGGGCGCAAAAGACAGGATTTTGCCGCTTTCAGACAGTTGCAGAGCAGCTTTAATCGACTATTTTTTGGACCGGGAGAAGAAGCTCCCCAAAACAATCGACCCTCGAATGCCGGCATTCGTAACAGAGAAGGGCCATCCCATGACCGTGCGCATGATACAGTATATGGTGGAAAAATACGGTCGCGACTCAGGTATTTCATTACATGTGTATCCGCATTTGATACGCCACACCATCGCAACCCACCTGATTGAAGAGGGCTGCGACGTCGAAGCAGTCCGCCAAACGCTCGGACACGAGAACTTAGCAACAACGTCAATTTACATTAAGTCATCATCAAAATTTTTACGCGAGGAACACAAAAAATTTAATCCGTCTGATAGATTAACAAAAGATACAACGTAATATTATCCCCTGCCTAATATTAACGCAAAACATCATCACAACTTAACAAATATAATAGGATTATTCACAAATACGCCTAATTAATGCGGCAAATAGGCTTTCAATAATGCAACTATATTGAGCGCGATATGATTGAATTATGGGAAAAGGCAAAATCAGGTTCTATTTTGATAAAATCGGCTTATTATAAGCTACATCGCAAATAATATATAAGTATGCCTTCACAATGCTGTAATAACATACTAAATAAAATATCATATATACTATATTTATGACGGCTACTATATAATAAATAACAAATAATGCCATTATAAATAAACATTTATAATTAGTTATAAAATAATAATTAATAGAAGCGCAAAATATGATATAAAATGGAAAAACTGATATAATAATAAGCATAAGTAGCGGAATAAGCAACGTTAAAGCAATGATAACGCAATATAGAACAGTCAAAATACCCCTTAAAATAGCGATTTAACGAATATTTTGCGTGGGTTGGCGCAAAAAGAGCTTTAGTTGATAAAGAACTGACGAATAGGTTTGAGTCAAAAACAATTCCGGCAAGTTGATGGAGATTTTAAGAAGAGAAAATGAGGAAAGGAAGACAGAAGTTCATGGTGACACGAATAATGGCGCAAAGGGGATTGAAATTAGCAAACAAACGTGATAGAATTACAAACGAAGTAAAAAGTCGCTAAAAGACGTAATAATAATCAAACACAATTTTTTTTACATCATGATTGACAAAGTATGCTTAAATACGTAGTATAGCAGTTAAGATAAGCTAAAATGCTGAAAAAAGGGGTAAAATGGCCGATGGAAGAATTCTATACGGTCAAGGAAGTTGCGGAGATCCTGAAGGTCAATAAAGTGACCGTTCAGCGATGGTGCAAAACCCGCGATCTTCCTGCTGTTAAAATCGGAAAATCATACCGTGTCGAGCGGAACGACTTCGAAGAATGGTACACGAAGAAGAAAGGGGAGCCGTTTCAGGGTTCTTTGAAATTCTGATGGTTCCCTATGGAAGAGAGGCTCGATCGCGGTTATTCATGCGCGATGAAATCGTTTGATATATGAAAGAACTGCTGACATTAAAAGAGATCGCCCATCAGCTCGGGTCGCCTGAATCAAATCTAAGGTACTACCGGAACAGGATAGGCGACTATCTGCCGTCAGCGGGCAAGGGGCGCAAAAGACGCTACTACCCGGAAGCCGTGGAGATATTCCGCCGAACGGTTGATCTCGTTTCGGAGGGAATGTCCCTCGACCGTGTATACCGGCATCTGGCTTCGGAGAAACCGGTCGAACTTGAATCGGGCGACGCGATATCGCAACAGGAGCTTATAGAAAAGATATCTGAGAAGATAGCGCAGAAGATCGCCGGAGCGGGCATTGGCGCATCAAGCGTCCAAGGCGGCGGGGAAGCCGGGCAACTGGCGGCATCGCAGGAAAGAATCAGCGAGCTCGAAGCGCTTTTGAGAGAACAGGGCAGGGCGGAAGAGCGCGCAGCGCGCTGGGAGTCCGAGGCCGCCCGGCTGAAACCCGAGCTCGACGCCGCGCTGGCGGAGCGCAACGAGCTTAGGGAACTGATCAAAGAAAAAGAAAAGATCGTCGAGCTGCAGAAAACACAGCTCATAGAAGCCCGGAACAAGCGGATGAACATAGAAGAAGAACTCGCCGGCATCCGGGCGGCGCTCGATAAGCTGGCCTCGGCCGGCGGCTAAGAGAAATCGAAGAAGGAGAACCGAGTGGAACGGCCAACGCCTCCACGCCCAGACAAAGTTCGCCAGCTTGGCGGCTTCCCCTTCGCATGGCTCGACGTCCGGATAAAAGATTTCATGGACGCCATGACACAGGAGGAACTGCTGCTTTATTTTTTCCTGTTGTCGGCCGGCAACGAACAAGGTTGTTCCTGGTGGTCCACGCGCCAGATAACCAAAAAACTGAAAATAGGGCCTGCCACGCTGATCAGATCGCGCCGCATGCTCGAAGAAAGAAATCTGATCGCCACCCGGCAGGATGAATTCAGCCAGCGCACCATCTACCAACTCCTCGACCTGCCAATTGAAACAATAAGAGAATCCATACAGATACCTAAGATAAGAGAAGTGCAGAAGACTGCCGGCGCCCGCAAAAAAGTCGCCGCTGAAACCGAAGACGCAACAACCGACGAGGCTCGCGAGGTCGGCTTCAAGTTCCTCGAAGAAATCGGCAAGAAACTGAAGAACCCGTAATCAACCCCTCAACCGGAACAACGCAACTTAATTGCCCACACACAGCTATTTCATTTTGTCGTTTTCAAATAGGCTTTATCTACATTCTAAATTAACATTTCCGGCTAATAAAACAATCCATCTGCCTGCAATATGACAAACTATACTTGATAGCGCTTACATACATGTAACCATATATAATCCGAAACATATTCCTACATGTCATTTTTCAGGGTTTTTGTGCAGTTTAAGCAAAAGTTATTTTGTAAACAAAAAACAAAAGGGCGGCGGTTTTCATCAATGCCGAACTCTTCAGCGGACACGCCGCGCCGGCGCTCGCGCAATCATTGTCCCGATCACCTTGCTCCGGCAAACAGTCGGCGGGCAGATAATGCGTTGAAGAGCTCCATTTGCCATAAAGCCATTTGCCTGCCCCGGCAAGACAGTCTGATCCCATGGAGCCGGGCAAGGCTTGCTCCTGGGAGTTTTGTTTACCATATACTAATCTCGTTAGTCTTCCTGCTTTTCGCCTGAAAGCCCGGCTGGTTTAAAAGAAAAGAAGAAAAAGAAGTATAGAGATTTCCTTTTTTTATCTTATTTAAATATTACTTCGTGTTCCCACGCGAAGCGGTGCGCTTCCTCCGGGAAGCAGTTTGTTTCTGCCCGGAAATGGGAGCGTTCCCACGGGAAAAGGGCGCTTCCGCAAGGAAAAGGCGCTTCCCTAAAGAAGCGATTCTCCGAAGAAACGCCGCTTCTCTCCAGAAGCGCCCCTCTTTTTAGCTGTGTATTGTTGACTTTTTCAGCCTATGATCAATATAATAGGACAAAATTTATGAAACGAATAATCATATTCTTAACGGTTATGGCCTTGCTGGCGGGATTGCCGGAAGTATTGCTGTGTCAGAACAATCCTCCAGGACCACTGCCCGCTCTTGGGTCGGCTAAGGCGAAAACAGCGGCCACGCGCCCGCCCCGCTACGGCTCGATCCGGATGCCACGCTGGAACCCGGACGGCGGCAAGGTGGCATTCGTGTACGATGTCGGCGGCAATCCCGAAATTTTCCTCGTCGACTCGGACGGCACAAAAGTAAAAAATGTATCCCGCAGCCCGAGCGAAGACACGAACCCTGTCTGGAGCCCGGACGGGAAGACCCTGCTGTTCACATCGTTCAGGAAGGGCAAATATGAGATCTGCCGGACCGACAGAGAGGGAAGCAAGGTTGTCTGCGGGCAGAGCAAGGGCGACGATTTGTGGCCTTCCTGGAGCCCGGACGGGAAGACGATAGCGTTTTGCAATTACGAAAAAGGAACCCCATTCGTTTACTTCATGGATGCGGACGGGAAGAACCGGAAAAAGTATTTTGACAAGCCTTCGTGCTACCCCTCGTTTTCGAAGGATGGAAAGCGGCTGGCGGTTGCGTCCGAGGGCGACATCATTGTCATAACCCTGAAGAACGGCAAGCGCAAGAACGTAACGGAGCCGCTGATCGAAGGCAACGCGGTGGACGACTCGTTTCCGGTCTGGGCGCCGAAAGGCGACCGGCTGGCGTTCATCGGGACATTCGAGGCGAACTCCGCGGAGATATACACCATCAGCGGCGCCGGCAAGAAAATCCGCCGGCTCTCCGACAACCTGTTCGAAGATTTTCTTCCGAGCTGGGAGCCGAAAGGGAAGGGCGTTCTTTACTCCGGATTCGTGTCCGGGCGGCCGCCGGAGATTTTCGTGTCGGAAGTCGAAGGCCCGATCCGCCAGCGGCTGACAAACAACAACGTCATGGAAATGAGTCCCCAGTTTTCGCCGGACGGACAGAAAATCCTTTACATCGTCCGAATCCGCGCCGAAGACGAACTTTATATAATGAACGCGGACGGAAAAGACCCGCGACCGTTCATGAAGAGCAAACTGCCGACAGTCGAGCAGATGCGGCAGACTCGCTGAAAAGCGTAAGAGCAAGCCTGTTGCGATAGCAATATTCCATATTCGGCGGGGAATGGAAGCCGTAAACCGCCGGAGCCCGCGCAAACGGGCAAATATGTTACAAGTCTGGAGATATAGCCGTGAGCGCAGAAAAGCCAAATTTTGAATTCCGGTATTCGCAAAAAGGAAAAGACCTGTTAGACAGCATATTCGGAGAATTCACGCCGGACCGATCGAGGGTTCGCCTGGTGTGTCCGCGCCGTGAACACGAACTTGTCGTCGAGGTTGACTACGAGCAGCCCGACCAGTTCAAGCGGGTCCTCGGCTCGATCTGCAAGTGGCTCGAGGAAGGCGACAAGTTCGACTCCCTCGAAAGCCTGATGCTTTACTGACGAAACCGTCTCAATTGCGGGGCGCTCCTATATAATACGGGGCTGCTACCCGCGAAGATACAAAAACCCATAGAATCGCCATAATTATGCATTTAAGAAACCTCGCCGTCGCCGAATGAGCGAAAGTTGTTTCGTATTAACGAAACCGCGAGGAAGGAATGCTTAAATTGGAGCGCGGGCATCTTGCCCGCCGAAAAGGGAGCCTATCTTTCGCATTTTGAGCGAAGCGCCACGTGAGCGCGAGCCCCGGCTGGCCGTCGCCCAACGACTCTTGCCGTTTACCAAGACGGCGCTCGCTCGCCGCGCTCCAAAGGTTAATTGACATACAGAGCGGAAAGTTGCAGAATAGATACGAGATATCAATTGGAATACAGTGTGGCGATGCTCTGAAACAAAAAAGCGTATTTTATGCTTAACAGAGGAGACAGTTATGCCCGAGATTGATGCTGCATCTTTAACAGAAATGCAAAAACTGTTTTCCGGAGTTGGACTTACATCGAATAAGGTAAATTGTAGTCCGCTTTGCGAAAAACATGAAATTGCGACGTTGAAAGAGTTGATAGAAAGATACAAAAGGGGCTGTAATAGTACCGGTAGAGAAGATGCTCAAAAATTCTTATCCGATGTTTCTAAAATATGTGGTGAACAACCTGTTGAACAGGCGCCTGATATTAAGAAGGATGCAAAAATATCTGGGAATTTAGAAGAACAACAGGATAGACAGATACCAAAACCCAACTGGCGGCTCCATCAGTTGCGCGCTCAAAACTTCAAGGGATTAACAGAATGGAATGGAGATTCATTTGAGCACGATTTTGAAGGAAAGCCATATTTTGTATTCGGGCATAATAGCACTGGTAAAACATCTATATTGAGTTCTGTTACTTGGTGCATGACAGGGAGTTATATAAAAGATCTTGCAACTGGAAAAAGCGAGAATATTGAGATTTTTACAAATGACTCAAAAAACCGCTGTACTAAAACATGGCCAGGATACGTTACACTCCCGCACAAATTAAAATCAGATGAATTCAAGAAATGCATACCTGAATGCTTTGTTCAATGCGAATTAAAAGACGAAAAAGAAAGGATATTGACAGTAAAAAGAACTTTCAAGGACGGAACAATAGAGGAAACAATTCTGCTTGATGGCACAAAAACAAGTTTAACTGAAGTCGGGATAACTGCTTTAGAACTCGATATAGCGTTTCTTTTACCGCACCGTGTTAATTCAATTGGGACAATTGGACACGAAACGATTGCCGATAGTTTGATAGCAGTTGCAGGACTTGAAGCATTGAAAAATATTGGAAGTATGGCCGAAGGAATGGCAAGATCAGTGGCCGCCCTTAATACAAGCTGGTCAAATGAAGCAGATTCTTTCATTAAGCAAGCCAGAGAAACACTAACATTATTGATGAAAGAAATTTTAGAAACGGAAAAAGAAATAACGATTAGGAATATCGATAACGCTCTAAAAAAGACCTCATCTGAAGATGATATGGAATTTCAGAAACGCTTGTGTGAGGAAAAAAGCAAATCCTTCGAAGCAACGGCAACCGAAGCGTTCAATGTTATCAAGAACAGTCTCGGAATCATAGATGAAACATTAACATCATCGAAAAGAGAAGAGATTGTTAAGGATATACGAGATGCTCAAGTCGCAATTGGAATCAACGCGGATAATTGGGATATTATTAGGTCATGGACGCAAGTGACGACAGATGTTATAAGCACACGCATTTCTCTTGAAAAAATTGCTGATGGTATTACCGAATCATTAGCTAAATCGTATCCACTATGGCAAAAAGATAAAGATCAGCGCGGAAAGTTAGCGGTCCAACTCAAAGCGGCATATTTTCTCAAACAACAGGGCGAATTTGAAAAATGTCCAATATGTGATAACCAACTGACAGAGGAAACGAAGAGCAGGCTAAAGAAGCTTTCTGAGGAAGAAGAAAATGCTCTTCTGGACTTGAAAATTAAACTTGATTCCCATATCAAATCGATAAATGAAGCAATACCCAAAGAAATACAACAACTCACAATAGGAAATCCCAAATTAATATATGAAAAATGTGTAAACGATAATATCGGGTTACATCTCGACAAGTTTCCCGTTTTCAAGACTCGTTTGGAATCGCTTAACAAGTCGATTTCTGACTTGCCTGACCGTGAATATCCTTCAAAGATAAAAAGATTTATTTCTATTGAGTGGGATAATGAATATAGCATAATATTCGATAAACTTGAAAAATTGTGGCTCGAAAGCCAAAATAAAATTGCTCTCGCCGAATGGATTCAGAAATATTTTGATTCAATAAAGGAGGTTATCAGGAAAACAATTTATGATGACGAAGGACCAATTGATGACGAATTGCCGTCAATTTTGTTCAGCCTCAATGAGCTTGAAAAACATTTAAAAGGATACAAGGATTTAGAGCGAGAAAGTAAGGTTTTCCAAGAAGCGGCAAATCTTTTTGGAAATGCGAAGAAAAACAGACAAAATGCAGAATTTGCCGATCTAATTCACAAAACATTGCGTAATATAAAGCAGTTGAAAGACCACGCAAAAAACATGTTGATCAAGATAACAGATTCTATATCAGAAAATATAGGTGAAATATTCGATAAATTGTATGGCCCTTATGACCCTGTTAAGACAGACAAGCTTGTAGATAAATGTTCAAGAAAAGGAGGCAAACTCGATATTTGTTTGCTGCTGAAATGGACAGATGATTTATATGCAGACGCTGAGGCAATTTCAAACGCAGGCAAATTGAGAGCAATTCTATGGGCCTTTTCCTTCGCTTTGTTAGAAATGCACAGACCTAGCGTGAATATTGTCATATTAGATGATTCTACAGTGTATTTTGATATCAATCGTTCGGACAATATGATAAAAGAAATTATAAAAGATCGATTGATGACAAAAAATAGATTCCAAGTATTAGCAACTGTTTTTGATGAGAATTTGCTACATAGTATTTTTCCTAAAAATATTTCAGGGAAAAACATTGGTATTTTAGAGACGCTTCCAAGAGCAGGAATTTGGCGTGGTTGTTGGACAAAACCCAAGCTTGAACCATTGGCGCATGCAATAGAAGAATATGGAGGCGACAATTCGAAATGGAAGCCGGTTCTTGAAGAAACAAGGAAGTATTTCGAGAGATTTATGAAACTGATATTGAGATATCTCAAAGAGAACGATTGCTCGAGCATGAATTTTGGAGAATTGGCAGAATGCTTGAGACAAGTAAAGGAAGGGAATGGTAAAAACACGCCTTTATCTTCAAAGATAGATATAAACAAGCTCGTAGTGATTTGTGATGGTATAGAATTGAGAATCTTACATTGTACGCATCATGGTGGACCCGATGAAAGCAAATTTGTACCCGATGACGCAAAAGATGTGGTGGCTAATTATAAACGATGGAGAACATGTATCGATGGAGTTTATGATAGTATTCAGGAAATCTTAAGAAGATCGGAAAGTACTGCATGTGTTAAGGCCGAAGAATATCAATCATCGAATACTTTCCCAACAACTAATTATACACGCTTTAAGCCTGATAAAGAGGCGAGTCTCATCGGAAGAGTTGCTGCAGAAGGAGATGTAACAATTTATGCAGACGAAAGCGATGAGGTAGAGTTGCAAAAATGGCCTGAGCTGCTTTGTGCCCGAGCCACGACTGATTACGGAAAGCCAGTAATCTGGGAAGGGCAGACTGGGTTGTTCTCTGAGCAAATTCCAACAAAGGAAGGAGATATTGCGCTTGTTGCCTGCTCTGGGAAAACATACTTGAGAAGAGTTTTTAAAGTAAATCTGTCAGATGAAACAGAGCAAGGTTGGGTAGGACAGATATTGAACACGAACATTAGAGATATTCCTCCTATCATCTCGCGGCATGATGATAAAACACTTCCACTCGTAGGGGTGCTCTACACGAATGAACCAATTGGGAGAATAAGCGCGCCCGATGATTCCGAATTAGAACCTCTTGAAAATTGGAACGATATAATGAAAAAAATTGCGGCAGGAAAAATAATGCTTGTCCATGTTAATGGATCAAGCGCAGAGCCTGTCGCCCTGCATGGACAATATCTTTTAGTACAAGAAACAACAATAGGTCATATTAAAGAAGATAATATTTATTGCGTGCTACTTGATGATAATCGAGGCGTCTTCAAGAGGTGGCGTTCCTTGCAAAATCAACCGAGCAAGATTTTATTACAATCCATTAACACAATAGACCCACATTTTTCAATCGAAGAGGTCATCCTCGATGGAGCGGCAAATCCAACAGGTCTACCGGTGGTGAAAAGAGTTCTTCAAGTTCATGGCGTTATGTTCGAATCCCCTGAAAGCTTGCTTGAATTTACTGGATAACGCAATCGGCAGATATGACTATATGAACCGCTCCTGATTATTAAAGAACGAACACATCCGCTATAATTGAATTCATGGAAAGAACGATTGAGCTGGCCGGGCTGGCGGTGAAGCTGATTTTCGGGGACGACGGGTTTTGCGATTTCGCGAATCTGCCCGAGGTCGCCGACACGGCTGAACCGGCGATGGAGATCGAGGTCGCGACGGGCGCGGATGTCCGGGCCGGCTGCGGGTTGGCTGTGAAATGCGGGCCGGACGGAGTTGTGGAGTTTTCGATGCACGGCGCCGACTGCCGACTCGATCCGCGCGGCGGGCGCGGGCAGCTGTTGTTGGCTCCCGATTACAGCGTTCTCGAGTATGTGTTGAAATTAGTTTATTCGACGCTGCTGTTGGAGCGCGGGGGCGGAATATTTCACGCGGCCGGCTTAGTGTGGGAGGGCAGGGGATACATGTTCGCGGGGCGTCACGGGGCGGGCAAGAGCACGATAGCGGCTGCGGCGCCGGGCGGCGCGCTGATTCTCGGCGACGAGAATGTGGCGGTGAAGCGCGACGGCGACGGATACCGGATTTACTCGATGCCGCGCTGGGCGCTGGGCGGCAAAGGCGGCGCGGTGACGGCCGCGGAGCCCGCGAGCGCGCCGCTGGCGGCATGCTTTGTCATTTCGCACGGCTCGGCGACGGAGTTCGGGCGCGGCGGGGCCGGCGAGCTCGCGCATTTGCTTTTCGACAACCTGATTTACCTGCTTCCGGAAAAGGCGATTCTCGAATCCGCGATGGAATTCACGGAGGCGCTGCAGCGCGGAGCGCCGACCGCCGCCCTTCGGCTCGCGCTTAACGATATGGAGGACCTTAAGAATGTTGTCACCGGATTTTTGGGAAAAGAAGTTTAAGCGGGCGCCCGACTGCGCGTTCCGCGAGATCGAGGGCGAGGCGTTTATCGTGTCCTCGAAAACCGCCGGCGTGCATCTCCTTAATTCCGTCGGAACGTTCATCTGGAATCTGCTCGACGGCGAACGGACGTTGAGCGAGATTGCGGACGCCCTAACGGAGGAATTCGAGGTCGACGCGGCAACGGCGAAGAGCGACACATTTGAATTCATCGAGGAGATTCTTAAAACCGAAATAATCGAAGGGCAATGAGCAGTTTTGTAAAACAGTAAGGGCAAAAAAGGCAATAATAAAGCGGGAAAATACTATTCACAAGTGTCGTGCGCGGCTGACATAGAGAAGGGAATTGATTTCGGGGTTGCTTCGTCAGCCACAAAACGGCTTCCTCGCAATGACGCATCGCGAATCAAAACCGGAATAAAATATAAAGTTTCAACATAAGAAAATCCGGGTATTCTAATGGGATAGAAGAAGTGTGGTGTTTAATGCTGAATCAGATATATGAAAAAGCGGAGAGAAGCGGACAACCGTTGTCGGTTCATTTCGAGCTGACGAGGCGCTGCAATTTGAAGTGTCGGCACTGCTATGTGGTTGGAGCGGAAGGCGGCGGCGAGATGAGCGGCGGGCAGGTTGTCGCTGCGCTGGAGAAGCTGGCGCGGGCGGGAGTTTTGTTTCTGACGTTCACGGGAGGCGAGCCGCTGGCAAGGGACGATTTTTTCGAGATCGCGGAGCGTGCGCGCGAGTTGAATTATTCGGTGCGGGTGTTCACGAACGGAACGCTGATCGACCGCGCGGCGGCGGACCGGCTGGCGGCGCTGAACCTGTTCGAGGTCGGTGTGAGCGTGTACGGGGTTCGCGAGGAGACGCACGAGGCGATCACGGGAGTCGCCGGCTCGTTCAGGAAAACGATGGCGAGCCTGAGGCTGTTGTCCGAGCGCGGGGTGAGGCTTGCGTTGAAAACGGTGATAATGAAGCCGAACTTTGGCGAGTACGGCGGGCTGATAGAGTTAGCCGGAAAGTTCGGAGCGAGGTATGTTTTCGATCCGACAGTGTTTCCGCGTGACGACGGGGACAAGGCGCCGCTGGCGTTGCGGCTGGATGACGGGCAGCTCGAAACAACGCTTAAGGACAAACGGTTTTACCCGCGCGGCGAAGGCGAAGTTGAGCGGGCGGCGCCCGGAGCGCCGGCGGTTTGCCGCGGTCCGGTCTGCAACCTGAGCTTCATATCGCTCGGCGTATCGCCGGAGGGAGATGTCTACCCCTGCATCCAGTTGAAGCGGCCGGTGGGAAACATTAACAGCGATTCAATGGATTTGATAAATACTCAATATTGTATAAATGTGCCTAATATCACAACGGTATTGGCGGATACATGTTATAATTGTAAGTTAAGGGATAACTGCACGAGATGTCCGGGTTTGGCGGAATTGGAAGATGGAGACATCAACGGGAAATCTGAGTGGGCGTGCAGGATAGCCCGAATACGTGAAAAGGCAAACAGAGAATGAAAACAGACAGCGCCGGGAACCCGGCAGGCCGCGCCAGGCGGCCATATGAAAAACCGGATATGAAATCGAGCGCGATCAAGGAAACGTTTCTCGCATGCGGGAAATGCGCGAACGGGCCGATCGAGCAGTTTTTGTGCGTAATTTTTCCCGAGCTGAGTTAATTCCGAATGACAACAAAGGACTCGAAAATGAGATCATTCCAGAACACGCGAAATAGATTTTCGGCGGGATTGAGAGCGCCGCGCGCGGCATCGCGCTGGGCGGCGGTCGCGCTTTTCATCTGTCTTGCGGCTATCTCGTCTCCGGCGGCCGCGTCGCTTTCAATCACACAATATGCCGGCCTCATCGATTACACATCGCTGGTTTACATCATGGAGAAAAGCGATTCTTACGCATGGGAACACAATGTCCCGAACAACATCTCTACTTACGACGAAACCGATTATTCCGAGTTCGGGAATTTCAGATTCACTTCCGGCACGAACCCGACTACTGTGCAAATCCGCATGCGATGGTGTCACAACAACGCGGCCAATCCGCCGGATGCAGCCAAGCTCGAAGTCTGGGAACAGCAAACAGGCACATGGCACAACGAAACGGGAATTACAATCGCTTCCACCGGCTGCACCACAGTCAGAACGCGGAACGTTGAGGGTTATATAAACACGGCATCGGACCTCCAAAACATAAAGATAAGGCTTCTGGGATATGAGGTGACGAACACGGCTACGGTGATCAGCCTCAATCAGCTCAGGATTCGCGCGAACATCGGCGGGACAAACTACACCTATAACGCCGGCTCGGGAATATCGAAGAACGTGCTGTCGCTCAGGGTTTCGGACAACGTGCGCACGGCGTATGCGGCGGACATGCTGAGGACTCCTTACAACGAAGCGGTCTATCAGGAGTTCAGCGATTTCGGGTTCACAATGCCGGCGGGCGCGGAAATGGGAAGCACGCTGATAACTTATGAATGGATGTGGGACGATCTGGGCACCGGAACAACAATGAATGGCGCCAAGCTCGAAGTCTGGGATCAGAGCTCAGGAACATGGAACAACAGCGTTTTGGCGATTCCCGCGAAACTCACGGACACAACAGCGACGGTGAACGCCGCGGCATACGCGAACACAGCCGACGATATAAATAACATTAAATTCCGGTTTCTGGGCACGGCGGTTCTCGCAAACTCAGTCGGCGTCCGGCAGGACTACGTCAAAATCGTCGCGAAACGAAAAATACTCTCGTCTGACATCGCGGTATACGCGCCGGGAACGATGGATTTCTACCCCGGAAGCGCGAACCAGATATTGTATTCGTTCAAAGTTCCGGACAATGACGGAGTCGCCGACACGCTGACCGCGATCTACGTTAAAAATCTCGGCACTGCGGTCAACGCGACGGACATAACTAACCTGCGAACCTGCAAGGACAACGACCCTATAGGAACATTCGGCGCGGAAGACACGTGCAGAAACATGACATGGGACGCCGGGAACAGCCGCTGGTATGCGACGGGGATGACGCATGCGATCCCGA
>Ga0172379_10002590_pt1 | contig 31421 bp, 43 predicted proteins | sample GrowelOW334metaG_FD_119756 | JGI IMG/M metagenome (GOLD analysis project Ga0172379, IMG submission 119756) | Groundwater microbial communities from an aquifer near a municipal landfill in Southern Ontario, Canada - Groundwater well OW334 metaG | ecosystem: Environmental > Aquatic > Deep...
CGGAATTTTGCCTCTAATTCTTTGCCACCGGACACATCTGCTTTAGTGCCCCGTTTCGCCATAACTAACCAACCCCTGTTTGTAATTGTTCTTCACCGGTATTTAACAATACATCCTGAGCTTTTGCATAGTCAGCAACATACACGATAGGGAGTTCCAGTGCGCCATATAACAGTCTGTTTCCAATTTTTAAATTAGCGTTACTACCCTTGTAAAAAAACCTATATTTAACATCTTGGGTAAAACCATGTTCACTTAATGCAAGTTTGTTTCCATATGGAAGTAAGGTTCCCTCAACCTCTTCAATGGTTGTCCATGTTCTTGAACCAATCATTTCAGTGTCGTATGATACAGTATTACTTTGTATCGTGACCTTTCTCTTCAGTGACACTTAGATCACCCTCTTTGCATATTTATCAAGTGTTGCCTGAACATCCCAAGGTAGTCCTTTGAGATATTCGCTTGACAAAGGACCGATTGTTTCTCTGACTAGTTGTTTGGACCCAATCATTTCGTAGTTAATAGCCACCATAGTGATAGTTACATCTTCTATATCCCAAGGTAGGTTTCTTGACGTCTCTGGTTCCAACGTATACCCAGCTGAATAGACCACTCCAATATTGTCCACCGGGGCCGTCAATTCACCGACAAGTCCGGTCAGATAACCGTAAAATGTCCAGCCACTTTCTTTAAATATGATTCCTTGGTCATGGTAGGTCTGGTCGCTCGTCACATAGTCTGTTCCTGCGGTCAATGCGGCAGAATCTACTTTCACGGAAGCAATTTTATTTATCGGGTACTGGTTTAAAATAAGCCTCTGCCTGCCTGAACCTTTATGATATTCGGTGTAGGTATCTGCAATAAAGTTACGATTGCAAGCCTTGGAAATATCGGTGGATACTTTATTTATTAAACGTTCGAGAATCTTGTCTTTGCTATAGTCCCATGCAAAATAACGGTAACTTGAACAGGTTATATCACCGGTTCGAACTGCGGAAAACGTAACTGTGCCAGCGGAATAGTCAATCGTCATTACTGAAGTAGATACAGTACTATTTGGCGATACTGCACCCTCATAAAATGTGCCGAAATAGTTCGGAGCCAAGTCGGTGTGTGCAAACGAAAATGTTACATCGGCGGTGTCTGCCGTTAAAGTCTCAGAACTTGTCACGGCTGTTAGTGTATATAATTTCAAGTAAAGTCGGACCTCAGCAAGACTCGTAAGACTTTGTTCAATTAATGGCATTCCGACCACTCCTTTAAAAAAGTAAAACAGGAAAGGGCGATTTCTCGCCCTCCTATTTCATCACAATCTTTTTACTCGACGGCTTCTTTTTGTCGCCGGGTTTAATCATCTTATCTTTTTCAGGTCTTTTCATAAACTCACCTCTTAGACAGCAGGTTCGATCACAGCATCACCGAGGACACAGGTGACTGATACCACTGCAGTTACAGTGCATGCACCGGTAGGGGTTAAATAAACCTGCAGATACCGCTTGAGTCCTGATAAGTCAATGTTGAGGTCATCTGCTATCTGTCCATCAATAACTAACTGTCCTGCCGTTGTTGCGGCCGTTCCACCAGCAGACTGCGCCGGACGAGTTTGCATAGTATATACCCCAGTCTGTACAGCAGTCCAAGTTGACTTATCGTCACTTTGATAAAGCGTGAACACCGTGGAATCACCTGTATCAGCCGCAGTATGACATCCGTGCATCTGCACGAAATAAGCAGACAAGAAACCTTTTCTGTCGATTACACCAGTACCGGCCCCTGCACTCACATGTGCCGATGTAGCTCCGGCGGATATACTAGTTACTATGCCATATCTTTTTACTACTTGTTCAATAAGCTTACGTCTCAATTAAATTACCTCCTTAGATTAATTTGAAATTAAAAAGAGGCTTGGCGCCTCTCAACTTATGCCGTTGGATAGTTCCATACCAGGAATGCACTATCGTGCCGCAGTGCCATGTCATGCTTAGAAGTGATTCTTAACACGGTCTGGTCTTGGGTGAACGCTGACTGATAACTCGATCCGTCATACCACGAAGCTTCCTTGGAAGCCATGAATTCAAAGGCCATTTCATCCCCAAACAAGAATTCGGAGAAGTCGCCAAGGAATATATCGAAGTATGTAGTTCCGGCAGTACTATTCGCGGTTGTGATCTGGTTGGATATTCCGAATGGGAATCCTTCGAGTTTACCACCCTTCATTTCATCACGATAAATGTACTGGTTGGTAGTGGTTTTCAGGTTGTATAGCGCACTCCAAATTTTGCTGTTGAAAATCCAACCCGGCTTTAACATCGGCACGTTTGTGTTCATCAGATTTCCCACCATGGTTCCGATAATATCTGCAGACAGTGTGGCTGCGGCAGAAGCTATGGTGATATTAGCGGTAGTAATGCTGTTTTTAATGCCAAGTGGAGTATAGGCTGTTCCGGTGCCATACATGGCTGTATAGTCGATTTTCAACTTCATCTGATTAATCATGTCGTCTCTGATCATCACGTCAGCTGCGTATGAAGCATTCCGGATTAGGTCATTGGATACGGGGACAAGAGTAACATTCCTTTTTGAACTCAACTTGACATTCCCGAAGGTTTGCTGGGACTTGGTGGCATCTTGGCTTTCACCTACATAGTAGGAAGTAGCTCCTCCAGTCAGTTTTGGCATATTCAGGTTCCCGCCAGGAATCGGCACAAGTCTACCGCCGAGTTCCATAACACAGGTTTTCGACAGCAGAAGAGGAATAATCTCGGCACTGTAACGCTCACCGATAAGGAATCCACCTTCACTCGGTGTAGTAGCTGACAAGTCCTTCAGTAATGCGTGTACCTGTTTGTCAGTAGGATACATGGCTTTTGAGGGGTGTTGCCCGCCAGTGGCGTAACTTAACGCACCCTCTGGATCATTCTTTGCAAGGCATAGGCATTTGATTGCCCGGGCCATTGTCAAGCCAGCATCCTCCGGACTAGGTGCTTTTACTTCCTCCTGATGTTTTTGCACGAAAATATTCTCATATTTGCGCTGTGTTTCTTGCAACGGCGCGATTTGTTCGCTTACAGTCTCTTTGATTAAGTCTTTCAGTTCATCCACTTTCATGTTAATTACCTCCTTGAATTTGATTTTTTACTGCTTCTTGAATTATTGTCTTGAGTTCCCCGGGTTCAATGTCTAGTTCGATATCATCAGGGTCTTTTGCAGGTTCTGGCAACTCTATAGCATCAAGGTCTATTTCATCCTTGTTTGCATCGGGATCCACAGCAGGGGATTCCTGCTTCTCGGTTTTTTGGCATAAAATAAGCACCTGATTTTTTAACTCATCAAGTGCCTGCTTTATTTCGTCCGACATCTCAACTTTTACGTTGAGTTTGTCAGTCGATGCGGTTCGCGTGGCCGACATCATCGGTTCCATCATTGGCATTTCTACAGTCATCTGTGCCGTCATAGTGGGTTCCATCGGCATTGTGCCTTCGATAAACTCTTTCAGCTTGTCTTGGGAAGCCTTCATCGCGCCATAGCATTTGTGCATGTCATCATGTATCGCCTGGAGTGTTTCACGGTTCTTGGCCGACAGTGAAGCCCCGGATTTTTGCTTATGTGACTTAGGCACATAAACTTCATCCAACTCCACGCCTTCACTTGTCAGTGTGGCTATTCCGTCCTTAAATTCGTATTGGTAGAGATAGTACTTATCCATTTTTTCGATGATTACGTTACCACTGGGATAATTGACGGGGTAAATGTCTTCAATGTAAGGTCCGCCGCGTGTGTAAATTTCAGCAGGGTTAACTACATTCCAAAGCGCCTCAAAAATGTCGGATACGGACGGGTTGCCTTCCAAGTCGGCTTTCTTAGTCTGCGGTTTGGCAGAACCGGATTTCATTCCCCCGTGCGCCTTTGGTGTTCCTCGTGTGTGCATAGAACAATCTACCTTGCAACAGGCACCGCACATTGTTTGACACATCGCCTGACACATGGCGCAGCAATCCATTTTGCAATCCTTTTCGCAATCCTCGCACATTTTCTGGCAACACATCATGCAACCTTGACAGCATTCCATTCTTTGTTCGCAGGGCTGGTTTTCACACATTACACAGCAGGTATGCGGGCAACATTCCGTTTTGGTCATAGCTTTTAATTCAGCCTCGGTGTAAGACTTGAATTCAGGCGCGGTTTTCCCGAAATCTGCATAATGTTTCGCAATGTGTTCATATACGCTTTTTTTGTCATCTTCCGGGATATCTACCCCGCCACGTGCGCCAAGAAGTGCGCCCATGGCGGCGGATACGGCACGCCAAACTGTCTTTTTGTCTGCCTGCAGGTGGTGCGGTAGTTTGTATGACTGTTTGACATCTGCGTTAGCATCGTCGAACCATGCACACATCAATTTTAAGTCGGCCACTTCTGCGGCGGCGATTTCTGCGGGACCATCCCACGCGGTACCTTCATCTGCAAGTGGATATTTTTTGTAGGGGATTGCGGATTTTTGTTCCACGTTTTCACATCCTTTCGTTAAATCTTCATGTTCACTTAGCCATGTTTTAGCATCTGCCAAATCCCAACCATCTTCTTTAGGAAATATAACTGATTGAACAGTTAATGTTTCTTCATCTTTTAATCTACCCATGACTGAATTTACCCGGGGTTTATCTTTTTTTATTGGCACAGTTCTAAAACTACCTTCTTGAAATAGCTCAGGATCACGAACTCTAAATCTTAAACTTGTTTCTGTTTCATCCCAACCTGGTTTGGTAGTGATTTCTTTTGCTTCTTCAAACATTTTCAACTCATTATCATTTATGATTCCTTTACTTCTAGCTTCTAAAAGTGCATCTGGGCATGAAGGAACGGGCACCAAAGATAATTCCAAGAGAGATTGCTTTTTATATCGTTTCCCAATATATGATCCATTTTCCATGATAGGTTCAGATTCTTTTCCAATAAATCCTACCGAAACGGCTCGCATATACCCGTTACGGTACATGTTATATGCCAAATCAACATTTTTGGCATGTTCGGCAATCATCTCAGGTGAATTCGGATATGATGTTAACTCTTCAATGGTTGGAAATCGAACTTCAAACATGAGTTGCTTGCTAGTTGAGTCAATATAAGTTTTTTCCGAGCGAGCATACGGAAATTTATCGTACTCATGAAATCCAAGGATAATGGGATTGTTTTTATAGTCGGTCAAATCCCAACCGCTGGCCTCGATAATATCTCCATCACGATCTTGAGTTTCCGTAGAACCCACCATCAATAATTTTCTATCTTCCTCCTTTCCTAATTGTTTAATCTCAAAATTAAAGATTTTTTTAATCTTGTCCAAATTTACAACCTCCTTAATTTTAACATTAAAAAAACACCATTAGGTGTTAATTACCAGATTCAAACCAGTTCCAATGCACGACAAAACTTGTGTTTGCAGTTGTATGATTAATTATTTTCATAGAATAATCTGTATTTTTTTTAAGAATTATTTCAGTTCCAAGTATATCCAGAGTAGCGGCTGAAACAGATTGGCCCACACCGCCACTAGTCCCAAATATTCTTTCTTTGGTAATTAAAGTTCCATCACTAGTAGGAGTTGGAGGATCGGAATAGGCTGTAAATTGTGCAGTTTTAGCTGAGTTTCTGTTCTGATTTATTGCATTTATGGTAGTTGTTCCATTGGCAGTAAAAACAGAGGATTCATAAATTTCAAATGATACATCTGTTCCATTGTGATTAAAATTCATAGTTTGAAAATGCACAACTCTATCGGCTCCGCTTTTACCCTGCAGATATAATGTACCACTACCTGTAATAGTTGATTCTACGACAGAACCAAAAACAGTTCCATAATATAAAAATTGAACTATATATGGCGTGTCTCTAACTACAAAAGGAGTATTCAAATTACCTCAACTCCCATATTCCAATATCTGTCTGGTTCTCAGTTGTCAATCCCCATACGGAAACAGGATCGCTTGGATCGAATTTTAAAGTCACACCTGTTCCTGAGTTCAATAAATATCCATCAACTGAAGTAACTGCACTTGTTAATCCTATTAAGACTATATCGCTGGAATCATTAATAAGAATTAAAGAATGTCTATTGGTTAAATTGGCACTTCCGACATTTAAAGCAGTTGCAATTGCGGATAACGTAACTCTGCCTATTAATGATCCGCTTCTAATTGTTACATCATGTATCCCGGCTAGATTCACTAAACTTCCATCTTCTTTTATACTCCTTAGGCTGTTAACGCCAAATGAGTTGATGTCAGTCATTTGATCACCGCCTCTACAAATTAAATGGTTGCAGTATCACCGTAACTGAACTTCCCGCCGTCATGCCAGATGTCAGTGTTGTAGAAAATCCAAGATAGTCAGGCAATCCGGTAAATCTTACCGTTCTACTTCCGGTCACTGCACCCGTGGTCATTTGTGCCGAAGTATCTTTGTCGTAAATTGGAACCATTGTCCCGCCGCTAGATAATGAACCGGAAATTAAAACCGAGGCAGTTTTGCCAGAAGTTTCTACCGTAGTTTGCAGTAATATTGAATTGAATCCGACAATGCTCGTCGCGCCGGAAGTAGTAGTTATATCTGCTGTTAGGGTTCCCGTTAATGTTGCTGAATAGGCGGTTGTGGTACTACCTTTCAGAAAACTTCCGATTGTTACATTTCCTGAAACAGCTACGGTTGCGGTTCCGGTGAAGTTAATCAAACCTGCACCAGTTGTTTCATCGCCTTTCCATTGCCAAATATCAGACATTTGTATCACCCCACCTTGAATTGATTAAGTTTGTTGCTTTTATGTCCACAACCTCAAAATGTTTTAGTAGGGCCCGTCTAAATTCAGCTGTGATTGCGAGGGAATCTTTCTGACAACTTTCCATTTTCAACATATCAATCTTATCTGTTAACATAGGGAACCTCCTTAAATTTTTGGCATAGAAAAAGCACTCGTGTGAGTGCCTAATTTAAATCATTCTTTTCGTTCCCATAAAATATCATTGTCTTGCTCCGGATGTTTTTTTATATGTCTAAAATTTCCGGTTAATATGTCATATGGAATGTCTTTATCCAAAAAAGCTTCGCACCTAAAACCTGTCTCATCAGGAAGAAAATACTTACAAGACGGACACTGTTTTGATAATTGAGTCATTTAATTATCACCTCAATCCTAGTTTTTTCCACAATGGACTCAATGCTTTATCTATTTTAGCAAGTTGACCACTTGCAAATGTGGCACCATTTAACTTAGCATTGAACATTTCCGAAACAACTTCCATCCCTTGTGCATTAGACAGTGCATATTTTGAAAGTTCTCTTTCAATTTCTTTTCTATTGGTTCTTAAAAGACTAGTTAATTCCACACGGATTTTCTTTTGCTCGGTCTCGGTTAAAAGGTTTGACCATGATGCATGACCAAATTCATGTTTTACTGTGCCCTTTACAGATGCCTCAACAACAAAATTTTGCTGGTATGATTTTAGAATATCATCCGCATCGGCTTTGCCAAAGACAAAATTATTGAATCTTAAAAGATTATCATCCGCACTATAAACGGCGGCCCCGTCCATTTCTGTGCCATTGAATGTTTCGATTCGGCTTATTTTACCTGTCATGGCTTTATGCCCTGAACTTAACTCGTAAAGTTGATTATTAATTTTATTTGCCGCGTCTATATGCATTCCAGAATAATCAACCTCTTCGGCCAATCTCACATCCCTAGCCCATTGCTGCGCTTCATTTATCGTGGATGCAGGTGTAAACCCTTCCCCGGGAGGATTAACAGGCGATACCTCATCAGAAATCACAGGTAACACGGTGCATCTACAGTTTGGTTCATCAGGTGACATGCTACCGTTTGAAAATGGTTCGTCTATCCCTACAACTTCACCATTCATATCTTCGTGTTCCGGGCGGACTCTGTTGTCTAACGTAGCAAGCCATTCTTTTTTCTCTATCTTGGCCGCCCTATAGGTATCTAGCGCACCACTATTAACGGTTGTAGTAGTCTCCGTACGCGATATCAGTGTAGCCCTGTAGCCCTTGGCATCTTCATATACTGATGCTACGCGGTCACGTAGCTTAGGAATGGATTCACCTTCCATAATTCCTTCGCTCAACGTTGTCCGTAATTTCCCTTTTGTCGTATCGTTAATTATCTTAGACCTCTCAAGTCCTTCCTTTTCTATCCATGTTTTAAATTTTGGGTTGACAACATCAAAACTTATGCCAAAGCCAAATGTAGATTCTGCAAAATCATACCCCTCTGTTAGAGAAGCCATCCATAAAGGATTTAGTGTCGCTTTTAATTTGCCGGATTCTTCTCCCCAGTTCAGTATGTCGTCCGGGTCTAACGCCTTAACGCTCTTCGACAGACTAGCATTCACCCTATCCTGCTGCGACTGGAAATACTTCTTGAGGGCATTAATAAAAGGCCGCTCATTTTTTACAGCCGCCCTGTCGAATACTTTCCATATCGCTTGCTTATGCTCGGGGGTTAACCCTTTTTTTTTACCAACTTCGGGGGGCGGGGGTTCGGGTGCTACGGGGGGAATGTTTGTGGGGAGGGGTCCATCGCCGGTTATTGAAGTCGGGATCATGTTGAGGGGGGTGTACATGATTTCGCCCTTATCGCCCGGTAAATCTTCCCAGCCATTGGTCCGTCTCCATTCGTTCACGGTTATTCCACCGTTTTTTAAGCCTTCGGATGCCTTCTTTAATTCAAACTCATCATCAGCCGGGACCACATTGTCAAATTCAAAATAAATATCGTCTGCGAATTTAGAAACCAATTGAAGGTTTAACGTGTCACCGATAAATTTAAGCTCTTTTCTTAATACATTTTTTGCATATAAAAAGTATGCCGAATTTATGGTGCTTCTGTTAGAATTTTCCAATATGCCTAGCAACTCTGGAGGTATACAGAAGTGTTGATTAGCGGTATCTCTTAGGTACTTTCTGCTATTCACATAATCCATTTCCTTGCTAGTTTCTTTAAGGATTTGGAATTTAGCATCCCAATTAAGAAACCCTGTTTTATGCTGGTTGTTAAATCCTCCGTATTTAGTATTCCATAACTCCTCCGTTCTATCGATTTCTTCTTTTGAGGCCCCTGGCATCATCCCAACCATATCAGGAACTGCCCCATTGAAAAAATACTTTTTGGCAAATTTTGCCATATACTCGTCCGTTTCCAGTTCATCCCCGATTTGTTCTACTCTCCCCATTCCGCGAAGATAGGGGTTCCTAACGTCAGGCCGCTTGAAGTAAACAACGTCTTCTGGCAAAACAGGAATAGCCGAAGCTTGCATGTTTCCCTGTGGATAAATCATATAATATGGATTAGAACTACTTGGGATAGAGAGAACCCAGTTCGGAGGTACGGGCCAAGCCTCACTAGGCTTTGTAAGACCATTTTTTTCTAATACCCAAAACGCCTCGCCTGGTGGCATTAGTAAGTAGACTTCAGTGATATAAAATAAAACGTATTCTGTTATAGTTAAATTAGAATTAGGTTTTTTAAGCAACTTTTCTATTTGGCTGTTTGGTATTTTAATTTTTTTAGGGTCAGTATTATTGTAAATTCCGTATGCAGAAGTAGCCACATCTGAAGCAATTTGATGCACAGGATTTAGACGAGGGGATTTATTGTAAAGGTCTATCCAGTCCCCAGCAGACCTGCGCGGAGGCTCTCCATACATTGGGGTAAATCGTTGCGCCATAGTAAGCAAGGATTGCCCAGGCAGGCCGGTAAAGACAGATTTTATTATATTTAATCTTTCCTGGAATGACATTTTGTGTGTTTTGATGTGGGAACGTTCAATTAACAATTATTTCACCTGCCTTTTTAAATTTTTGCATTAAAAAAGCACCCTATTTAGGATGCTTTCCACTTACCATTTTTTCTTATATTGTCTTCGGCCCATAATGGCTGTAAATTCTCCAACGCCCAGCATTGTTTAAACTCGGGGTCTTCTGGAGACGTAAAGTTGAAACTTGATATTGGTCTTTCGTGGTCTACATGCCAATTTCCATAATTACCCCATTCCATGCCATACTGAAACTGTTTTTCTAAATGTTCTTTTAATTGTTCGGTTGTATATCCTACTAATAATTCCCAACGTGCTCCATTTTTATTTCCTTTTAAACTGCGCCATATAGCAGTACGCATATTTTTATTAAGTCTAAATTTTGGGTCTTCATCGCATTTTCTGGCCATCAATTCTCTGGCAGATTTATTAACTATTTCCTTGTTTTCTTTGCGCCATTTTTTATGTCTTTTGTATTGAATTTCTTTGTTTTTGGAATACCAGTTTCTGTTTTTTATAATAACATATTCTTTATTTTCTTCATGCCATTGTTTCTTTTTTTTATTATTGCAAACTTTACAATCATTCCGTAAACCATTGCCGTGTTTATGAAAATTTTCTAATGTCGCGGGCAATTCTTCCCCGCACTTAATACAAATTTTAGTTTTTTTATTCTTGTTTTCATGGTATTCACTGTTATATTTTTCACAATGCTCATTACATTCTTTTTTGCAATATTGGCACGTCTTACAAATAGAATATAAACCGTATTTACCCATCTTGTTTTTAGTAAAGTATTCCGCAGTTGCCGGATGTTCTTCCCCACACTTCGTACAAACCTTGGTTTTATTCATAACAAAAATACCTCCTGTCGTATTGCCCTGATTTTTATTTCGTGAGGCCGGCTCAGGAAAGCCGTTTTAACAAGGTCATGACTCCTTGTACCTCACATATTTATTATACCATATTTCCCGACTTACCGCATATAATATGATGGTTTCTTCAGTGTTTTCCATAAGGCTTGCAGTGAATCTGCCGCGTCGTCTTTATCTGCCTTATTATGGTACATCAAAACCTCATTATTGTACTGTGTATTCAGACTGTTAAACAGTATCATGCCCCCGTTAATGTCGGGCTCCATCTGAAGAATCCTGTTGTGCTTATTATCCGTTGACCTGAACCCAGTAACTTTCCTATAACAGCCTTTTTCTACCAAGTATCGTCTTAATTGCTCGGTTCCATCTTCCTTGTAAGTGTTTTCCTCAAAAATAACCTCGTCTATCTCGGGAAAAGTCTCAATAAACCATGCCGTGTGTTCCATTATCTTAGTTAACTTGTGGTCTTTTAACTGACCTTCGCGCACGCACACGCCACCGTTTAAACTTCCCCCAAGAGTATAAGCTGTGTTATCAAGGCCTTTGCCTTCTGCCGGATCTATTGTCAGTTTAAGGTGTTCAATTTTGGGAGGTTCATCATATAACTCCTGCCAATATCTTAGTGTCTTAAATGGCAAGTCACCGCCACTTTTCGGCTCATTTTGATCCTCACACCAAAAGGCATCCTCTGATTCCTCGCGTTCGAGCATCGTTGCATAATAGGATCCTTTATATATCATTTTCTCGTCCGGGTATTTGCCAGGCCACAACATCTTAACCCCTCTGAGCATTTCCTCTTTATTGTCAAGGTGAAACTGGTAAGCATCTTCCATTCTATTCTCATTAGATAAGTCGCGGAAAAGTTTTCTCCACTGTTCCCAAAGTTCTTCATTCTCAGGGAACGATATTACCTTCTTATACAACTTAAACTTCCATGTAGGTTTTTGGATAACCTTTGCAAGCAAACTATCTACTGCCAGCAATGTCCCAACGTAAATGTATATAGTATCGTAGTCACCAAGTTTTAGCATTTCTTCAGTAAATGCTTTCTCCAGCTTCGCCCGCAAACTGGGCGATTCCATAACTTTTTTATCCTCAAGGTCGTCAAAAATTACAAACGATGGTCGGCGTTTCTTGTTCTTCCCCCTGATTCCCGCCGTCCAGCCGGCACATTCTACCGTTATCCCAGTTACAGTTTCTAGTTCGTAGTTATTCCATACTTTGCCCTTCTGTGGGCCGAAGTCCTCCACTATCGCCGGACTTTCCAAAGCATTTTTAACCTTACCTAAGAAATTGCTCGACGTATCTTCATTGGCACTTATGAATAAGATATACTCCTGTTTCTTCTTATAGCATGTGGCCCATACCGGTATCGCTACGGTGCATATCGTGCTTTTAGCGTGTCCCCTGGGGGCTACCCTTGCCTCCTTAGTCGGTTGCCCGGCCTCGATAATAACCTTCATATCATTCATCATTTCTATAGCGTAACTGCCGAATTCGCGGTCAAACTGGTCCGGCATGTAGGCTTTACAAAAGTATTCCGGGTCCATTTCGCCAAGCATCCTTCTTAGGCCGCTCGCTCCGGTTAAAGGATAACTGGAAAGTATATCCTCGGCATCATCAATTCCGAAATGTTTTATTACTGCATCTATTAAAAGTGCTTTTTGTTGTTCGTCCATAAACCCTCCACAAAACAAAAAGCGGCCCCCAAACCGGTTAAGGTCAAGGGGCCGCTAAGAGCCTGCTAATTATTTTTTTGGATCAATACTTTGTCAGGATATACAAGTCCTTCCAACATTACTATAAGGAATTCCGCCGTAAAATTAGCACTGAAGTGTGTCACTGTCTTACAATGCCTGCATTTGAACGACCTGTCTTTTATTACTGTTCTGCCGCATCCTGTGCATTTAACCTTGTCCATAAAGTTTTTCCTTCGCCTTAACTAAACTTTGCAGACATATTTCTGAAATATCACCAATAAAAGCATACCAATTAATAAATTGTAGAAGGACTTCATTTGAGTTTGAATGAAGCATAACTGTCTTCATTTCAAAAGATAAGTGTGCGCTTTGTGCGACGTGCATCAGGAATCTTTGAAATGTATCCTGGTACTTCCCCTGTATCTCAAAACGTGGCGTGATAATCTCTTGCCTTATTTCTGCAATACGTTCGGGTACCGGGTTATTTTCCAACTCATCTTTGTGCTTTTTGCAGGCCTCGGCCCCTTTGATACAGTTGTCTATTATCGCCCTTACATCTGTCTCGGTCTTTTCGATTATACCTTTTAATTGCTCGATGTCTCTTGAAACTTCTTCGCCGGTGAACTGTTTAAGATTTTCTTGAATAATTTGCAACGGGTTAAAATCCTCCGTCATATACTGCTGTATGGTTTCATCAAATTTTGCTATGTGTGTTCCGGGTATGTAGGCGCCACCTTCTGTGCAGTTTATTACCTTTTTGTTGTTAGTGTTAGCTTCTTTTAAATAATCCTCTATCCTGGACATGGTTTGTTGTTTTGTTTCCTCAGGCATATCCCCGCTTGTAATATTGTCCTTCATCACAAACAGGACTGGCTTGGGGATATTATATGTATTGGCATCATGTCGAAGGTTACCATTGAATTGGGCAATGTCTAATTCGTAAGCTTTCAGAAAGTTATACCAGCCTGTATTTGTTTTTATCTGGTCTACATAGTTCCCTTTAACATAGAGTATCCCTTCTCCCTCACTGGAAAACGGAACTTCTGTAGCGTGGGTTTCGTCATTGTCGCCATAAGCCAAGTCTTGACCGACCAAAACAATTGGATCGCAGCCAAGGGCTTCTGCTATCTTAAACGCCATATTGGAACTGGAAAGTTTTATCTCTAGGATACCTCTGTCAATCTCTAGCCATTTGAAGTGGTCAAAGTTGCGATAGACGATTATCTTCGGCCCAGTGTAGGATTCATAAACATGATTGAATAATACCGGGCAGGCGGTCATGTAAACGTCCTTGACTTCTTCGGGATCAAAGTCTCCAAAAAACTGTTCTACTTCATGCTCCCTCTCTAACGAAGTTACCATGTGCGGCTTAATACCATTTTCCATAAGTAACTTAAAACTAGAATCAACGCTGATTATCAAAGCCTTATCTTCCAAGCATTTCAGCAGGTGCATGTTCTTTTTCAAACTGGGTCCGGTTGCCACTATCACCGCTGGTTTGCCTTTGAATTTATCGTATAGTAAATTTATCCCGGGGTTATTGACTATCTCATTTACATTATCCAACATGTTTTCTAGTCCGATAAGCGAATCCTCCGGGCAGTTCCCAAAGTTCTGTATGCTGTGCCAGATTGATTCAAATAATTTCTGTAAGGCCTGCAAATAGTATTCTTTGCCTATCTTCATCGAAGGATATAGGAAAATCGGCTGCGTTGCCCCGCACATTAACATTTCAGGCAGATTCTTTGAGTAGAAATCCCGAAATGAGACATACAGTTGTTCTATGGGTAAGCCTACAAAGAAATGTATTTTTGGGTTATTCAACATTGGTGTTAAATCAACGACGTTCATAGCACACATGAACATCTCCGGATCTTTTTCTATGATTATAATGGCCTGTGTTTGGTGTTCCTTGGCTAACTGTTGCATAAAATATATTACTTCGTAGAAAAGGCCCGCCCCACAGAAAACTGGTATTTTGACGTTCTTGAGGTCGAAACCACGAAACTGCTCTTTGCAATATTGTTGCATATTGCCAATATAATAAAACTGGCCGTCTGGTAGTATAACATTCGTTAGGCAGTTTCCTTGTTTAGCAAGTTTGTAATGTTCAATCTTGATAGTGCTCAACATTAAAGCTAAATCGGGGTACCTTTTTTGTAAGGCTTCAAAGTTGTTTTTAAATATGTTAGGGTCAATTTGCATTTTCTCTTGTTTGTCCAAGACTTCTTTTACTTCAGCCATTATATCGCTCCTTTATTTCTTTTATTCCTTAGGTCCAGTAGGAAAATATTTCGCATTTTCATAGAATTTGTTGTATTTCATCTATGGTTAAAAATTTGTCATTGTTGCCAGAATCATATCCTGGTTCCATTTCTTCATGAATTTTCTCCCCTGGTCTTATTCCAACCACTTTATAAGGCATTCCCATGGCTTCGGCAAGGTCGATAATGCGAATACTGGGCAATCTAGGTATGTAAAGTTCGCCGCCTTGCATCTTTTCAATGCTATCTTCGACAAACCGCATCACGTCAGGCATCATGAAATGGAATCTGGTCATTCGTTCATCTGTGATAGGCAACCATCCTACTCCCTGCTCGATTAACTTCTTCCATGCAGGGTAGACACTTCCGGAACTACCAAAAACATTCCCGTAACGACACACAGAAAACCGGATATTGTTATCTGCTGCCGTAGTATTTGCATTCAGCCACAACCTTTCAGCCAGGGCCTTTGTCGCGCCGTAGGTATTGCATGGGGCCACGGCCTTATCTGTACTAATTAGCAGACTTTTGGATATGCCGCAATCTATGGCTGCATCAATGACATTCTGTGTGCCGATGACATTTGTTTGCATGGCCTCTGTGGGGTTATATTCACACGTAGGAAGGTCTTTCAAAGCCGCTGAATGCAGAACTATGTCTACATTTTTAAAAGCTCTTAAAAGTCTCTCCTTATCACGTACATCTCCAATAAAATAACGAACCCAAGGTAACTCCCCAAGTTCGTCTTCAAGATTTTTCTGTTTTAACCAATCCCGGCTGAATATAATTAGCTTTTTGGGTGGTTTATCCTTAAGGTATTTTGCAAAAGCCGTACCCATAGAACCTGTGCCACCTGTGATAAGTATTGTTTTGTCTTTAAACATTTTATCGCCCCTTTACTCAGTCATGATTCTTGACAAAAACTCTGGAATTATCTTTAGCCTTAAAGTGCAAGGTGCAGTTGTCACTTCATCTTTTGTAGTTGCCTCAATAACAACTTCTTGCAACCCGTGAAGTATTTTACCGTTCAGATAAAGCTCACCAACCCCCACGTTTTCTTTCTGCACATAAACCAAAGTTGGGGTTTTGTCCATTTTTAGTTCAAAAGGCTTGTCTAACATTTTTATCGCCCCTATTCAAGAGATTCTTTTTCAAGTTGTTCAACAGTTTCCTTAAGATATTTGGTTACCTTCATATAACCTTCTGTATTATCTTTCTCTGCAAAACCTCTAAATTTAACCCTGGCCGGATAAGCCTTTTTCACTTCCTGGGTCTCTATGTCAACATCTACCACAATTGCCCACCCGAACACATGTAGAATAGTATTAATAAACCATAGCAAACCTGAGTCCCTAAATTCTTCCCATGATTTTCTTGTTACCATTTTCACCGCTCCTTAAATAGTAAATTTCAATCCTTTTTCTTCCCACCTATAATGACCAGGATATGTTTCACCTTTTGTCTTATAAGACATTTTGCCCCATGCACACCCAATGCAAAATATTTCCCTCATACCGCACTGCATAATTGGTCTAAAAAATTCAAGCCTAATCGGAAATGGGTTATACCATTTTATTTTCTTTCGTTTTTCTAATTGATGTTTTGTTCCGAAAATATAAGCAGTAGAACCAATCCTAATATTTATAATTGCATTACCTTCCGCCTGTGCCAAAGCACTGTTTTTTATTATCAAAAACTTAAACATTTTTCACCACTCCCCCTTTATTTTATTTCCAGCAACCACCACTTGCCAAGATACTCTAACACTTCTTCTTCCGACAGATTAAACTTGTCTGCAAGCTGGCTGACTGTCATTGGCTTAGACATCATCGGAATAAACTCCATCAGGCTTCTCAGCTTTGACTCCATGCCCACATATAAACCGTACCGTGATAAACACGGGTAGCCGGTAAACTTCTTGAACACTATCTTTGTTTTCTCCAACCGGCCAACAGTGTTAAGCAATAGTTGGACGGCTTCTTCTAGCGATTCTTCGCTGATTATCGAAGCATTGTCTAGGCTAGTGTGATATTCCGGATAGGGAAACCGTGACAGTGAATCCATCGGAATCCCATGTGCTTCCCAGACCACTTCGTCGTTGCCTACGACATTGCCGAATTCACCCTTCTTAATCCTGCCAAAATCAAAACAGGAACCGATATACGATTCCTGTAAAATCAACGGTGTCCGGGAACCTAACATTTCGAGAAAAACGCCGCCGATAAAGTTATCATTAGCTTTACTTAGGTATAATTCAGATCCTATAATTTCCTGCACCAACAGCAGTTTGTAAGTGTATTTCGTTTTAGGCAATCGTTTGAATAACTCAATCCCAACAGCGCATCCAGCCAGATCGTCATTGGCCATCCCAGGGTGGTCAAGGTGCGCCACGAAAACAAAGGTTTCGTCGAACTCTCCTTTATGCGTGTACTCGCAAGTTTTGAGTGTGCCTTCAGATTCTTCGGTTTCGATTGTTACCTCATATTCTCCAGGTTCTAAACTGTCATAGAATCTCTGGGTAACGCAAAAACCCCAATCTCTCTGCCAACTATTGTAACTTTGGCTATAGTGATAAGGGATTGCATCATACTTATTATGGTAATGTAGGTGTTTTTTAAGTTCATCCAAGTTGACTTTACCATTAAAACTTGTTGACAGACCAATAACATTTAGAGGATGTCGGGTGCCGTCGAAAATAATTTCGCCGTTTCTTTTTATGACCGCATCTTTGACATCCCACTTTGGCGGGATTACCCAACCGTTACAACCTTCGGCAAATTCCATCACCTTGAACGGCAGGTGTTTTTGCAGGTATTCTATGGCCTTGTCATAGTCCATTGAACAGAATACCCGGTTAAGTGGCGTGAGGTCTTTTATTATTTTTAGCATGGTCACATTCCTTTGGTGTTTTAGTAAAAAACGCCTGTTTTAATCATATGGTCGGTTTCCTGAATAAAAGCCCACACTTGAGAAATATGGTATAAATCACACGGATTACTATTCATCATTGACTGATTAACTAATTTGCACCATGTTTTGGTTTCTGTTTCTTTTGTTTCAGGGTTAATGCTATATATGGGTTTATAATGTTCGCAAGTTGTGCAAGTTTTTTCTACCTCTTCGTTATTATCCATTAAACAAATCGCTCCTCACTTAATAATAGTTTTCATACCGCCACCGCCACATTGATAAACGTCGAAGCCATAAAAAGTCCCTGCCAATCGCGGGAATATTTAATCTCCATCTGCTTAGATATCTCTATCAGTTCGCTATTGCCGTTCCTCAATAACGGCGGCAGGCAGTGGAAATTGTAACACAGGAATTCTTTACTTGCAAAACCGTAACTTGCAAGTTTGGCCGGGTAGGTGATAGGATTTTCCGGTTTAATAAAAATGATATCCCTGGCTGAATTGTTTTCATCTTTGTTGATAGGCTCATCCGGGTCGGTAAGTAAACCGGCTAGCTCATATCGTAACGCTTCGATATCAACTTTAGAATTTACTTCTTGGATTAGCGGGAAAATGTTTCTGTCGAAGAAACGCAAGGTATATTTGTTGAAGGTGAACATATCAAACAACTCGTTCTGGTGGGCCGTCACAAAATACCCGCCTTTTTTTATAACCCTTCTTAGTTCTCGGTAGACTTTATCTTCCTGGGTCTCCGGTATGTATGGTAAAACTCCTAAACAAAAAACGTGATCGAAAACTCCATCTTTAAACATCGACAGGTCATCAAGTGAAGTTTTAATAACCGGAATATAACTTCCAGCTAAGGTTTCTTTTGCTTTATCTAACATGCCTTGGGAAAAATCGCAGCCAATACATTTAAATCCGGCTTCATGAGATATCTTTAAAAATTCACCTGTCCCGCAGCCAGCATCAAGTATTTTCCCCTTGGGTAATTCGTCAAGTATATTTGAGACTAATTCAAGTCTGTATTTGTTTGCCGGATATTCGCCATCGTTATCATATGTTTTTGCATGGGTATTGTAATATTTGATGGTGTTTTCTTGATTATAGTTCATATTATCGCTCCTTTAATCTTCAAAACTTCCATTTATTTTAAAATCTATTTTTGACCTTAATACTTTTCCGTCTGCTGTTTCAATAATTGCCTTTGAACTAACATCAAACGATATATTCCTCTCGTAACACTTATCAATATAATTACATATTTTCTTCTTTATTTCTTCTTTATCCCACATATTTTTATTCATTTTATCGCTCCAATTCATTTTATTTTTCCTTTTATCTTTAGGTATAATTTGGCATGATTCACATACACCAATATGTCTATATTGACATTGTTTACAATATTCGTTCATCAAAGTATCTCCGCCAGTTGTTCCGGGGTCCTAGCAAATTCTCCGGCATCAAGGCCGGTGGAATCGAAAAGTTTGTAATGTACTTCCCAGGTTAAACCTTTATTACTTGCAATCATTCTTTCTTTGTCGCCATCATAAAGATTCTTTAAACGTTCTTGCCAATAGTTAAAGAAGTCCCAGTTTACCGTATGATCTGAAATGCCTGCGTGTTCAAATACTAATCCATAATAGTCTTCTACCTTTGCAGGATATTTCGAAACACAACCCAATACTGTCATGTTTTGGTCAATCATCCCATAGCCATCCAAATAGCATATATTATCATCATAATGTGCTTCGTCTTGTTTGACGCTCACATACACCGGAATTTTCCTTGGTATCTCCCCAACAATCCAATCTAACGAACGGTTGTTGGCAATTTTTATCATCGGCACATCAAACTGCAATAAAAAACCCAGTGATTCGAGGTCGAACACTGAGGAAGTCGTCTTGTAGCCTAATTCTGCAGCATAATTGTATGCTTTTTTAAATATTTCATGGTCAAGCGGGATATTTTCGCCTACTTTGGTAAAAAGTTGGTGCTTGATTATAACTTCATGCTTGCCGGTATCGATTTTTTTGAGTTCGTCCAGCATTTTTTTAAGATATGGCCAGTTGTTCTTGTGTGTGTTGGCCGAAATGTCGAGAATTATCTTAGGCATGTTTTATCGCTCCCCCTTTGTTTAGGCATGGGCGGTTATATAAACCCTGATTGATTGTCCATCTTCTTCAATATCATACACGTGTTTTTCAAATACAGTTAGTATTTGTGCAACATGTCCTATATCTAAATTGTCTAAACTCCCAACTATTACCCAATCTTCGTCCCCACCGTGTTGACTTAATTCTTGGTATCTTTGCGGAGCCCCGTAAAATGGATAAACTTTGATTAAGTTTTTGTCTAAACTTGAGTTAAAAGAATCTATTATTGACTTATGCAATTTTATCGCTCCCTTGCTTTGCCTAAAATATCCTTCACACGCGTATTCCATCCTTCGGAAAGTAGTTGTTCATACTCATCCTTGTCTTTTACCCGGTGAAAAGTGAGTTGAGGTAACGAGTTGATATTGCCCTCACGTATTTTTGGCCACATCGTTTTAAACAACGTCTCTATTTGCTCTGAGAGTCGTCTGTATGTGGTCTTTAAGGTATCAGTGTCATTATTAAATTCAAGTCGCTCTTGGCCAATTATATCGCCCGTATCGATGTTCCCGTCAAGATAATGTATTGTTACGCCCTTTGGAGTATCTTCTAAGAAGCTCCACAGGTTTGGATCGGCCCCACGATTCCAAGGCAGGTAAGAAATATGTAGATTTATTGCCCGGCCTTTAAATTTTTCCGTTACTTCTCTGTCGATTTTAAACCGATACCCATAACTGATAATAAAATCTACATTTTTCAATATCTCGTCAGTCAAAGGTTTTACAGTGTGTTTTACTTCGTCACCGAATGATTCCAAGAATTCAATTAGGTGTTTGTGCGGACTCAGAAATAAGATTTTCATGCTCAATAAAATCCTCCTTTGTGAAATTTATATACGCGCTGTCATAATATCTGCCGCCGTGGTATTTTCGATTAGGAAGTATAGCCAGCTTACCTTTGTATTTATTTAGTTGCTTAATCCAAAATTTATGGTATGGGTTACACTCGTAAACCTCTGTGTAGATGTTCTCCAGATTCATATTCATAAAGCCTTCATAAAGTAGGAGTTGCAGGGCTTCCTCGCCGTATTTGTCCATGGAGTAATCAGGATTGAATATCAGACTTGTTTCGGCAAGACGGTTCTCCCAACTGATATTTTCTAGACCGCACATACCAATAAAATGTAGACATTCCTCTTCCGATTGGAGATCTCCGCAATCAACCCATATCCCCCAGAACCGGGCATTAGTTTGGCGGTTACATATAATGTTCCGGTAGAACGTTTCCTGTTGTTCCTGTGTTAATGGAAAAGGAGTCCTGAGCATTTCTAAACTTTGATTCCGCCACAATCTAATCTGTTCGCAATCTTCAACAGATAAAACTTTAAGTTTCATTTTATCGCTCCTTATTTCGGTTTACTCATGGATAAAAAATTAGAATACTCGTCGTCGCAAAAAGCAAGTTGTTTTCCTTCCTTTAAAGCATTAATGTGTTCTTCTGTTATAAGAATGTGTTCTGAGCCATAACTATGTCCATATTCATTTTGAGCTTTTATGGTATTTGGAATTATTGATATTTTAGCCATGTTTTACGCTCCTTCTCGCTCCTAATTAAATAGCACAGGGAAACCGCGGAGCGAATGCGGCATACGGTTATAACCGTCCCCATGCTAAAGATTAAACTAATTTAAAAAACGATGCTCTAATTTGCCCTACAAGGATTTAAAAACAAGGGGTTAGGGTGATTGTATGTGTCCCACTAAAGCATCGTCAATCTTTTTTTCAAGTTGTGGCGACAAAGATATTTTTTCAATAACCTTGAAATGACTCACTACCGTTTCACAAATTATATTAGCATCGGGAAGCGGCTTGCCTTCTTCCGTTTCTGGCAAACGTAGATCTGTACCCACAAGAGCCAGGTTCAATGTTTGACTATCATCTACTGACGCTTCAGATACATGGATATCGTCGTTATATTTTAAACCCACTTGTTCTAGCAAAAGAGGGATACTTATTTTTACTTTACAACCTCTCATTTTTTAATCCACTCCTTTAACAATTTTAACAATCCTTGTTTTTACCGTCGTTCCGCTCTCTTTGAATACATCCCTGTCGTTTTCAATGACTTCAGCATCATTCTGTTCTAAAAATTCCCTGAATGCCACCGATTTTTTATTCTCCCGGAAGAATGGGCCTTCGCTGACGATAGACACGAGAATTCCACCCGGTTTGAGAATATCAAACGCATGGAGGATATGAGAAATATCCTGCTGTTTTGTGAATGGCGGATTCATAACGATTTTATCCGCTATAACTTCGTTGAATTCTAGGAAATCTGTGGTAACCACAGAATAACCTTTGTCGGTTAAAACCTTGGCGTTGTTGGCATTTAGTTCTATCAATAACTTAGTGTTCTCTCGAGGGAAATGATCAACTATCGCGCCCTGGCCGGCTGAAGGCTCAAGTAACACGTCACCCGATTTTATCTCTGCCATATCTACTATTTTACGGGCCAACTCTTCTGGTGTCGGGAAATATTGGAATTGCTTTTTCAGGTCAACCGTTTCGCCGGTTATAATTAAGTTGTCAAATAACTCGGCAGGGTCTTCACTGAATACATGGCCTTTTGCTTTACGGTTCCATTTGCCGCCGATATTCTCAAGGCATTTATTTACTGCCTCATAGGTTTTTCTATCCAACTGTGACGGGGGCAAAAAAACTACACAGCCGTTGACTGTGCAATTATCAAGGATATTTAATATTTGGTTGTCAATTTTCATGTAATCGCTCCTTTATTAGTCAGTTACCGTCTTTCCTGTTTATCGCTCTCGATATGTATGTTCTTTGTCTGTTTTTCTGTTTCCGGAATAACTTGAAAAGGGTCATATTCTGCGTTGATTTCAAATATAAAAGTCTGTATCTTAAAGCCGTATTTTTCGCACATTAACTCGGCAATTTTATCGGCCGATCTGGTTGCTCTTTTTAAATTACCTATAACCTGATTGTACATATCAATAAATTCGCTTTTTGTAAATTTTGTCTCATGTGATATTAAGGTATTTTGATAATCAGCATAACAATCCGTAGAGATACAATATAAATACATTTTTACCCGCTTCCAACTGGAAATTATTTTTGTAAATAACTGGCATATTAGCCCTTTGGTTGTATTCGGCCCGTGGACGATTGGCATTTTTGGCTTGTTTTCTCCTAAAAACTTACAGAAGAATTGGAAATGTAGCCTTTAAACCGCTCTATCGGATCCTAAATAAACTGACTGGTCGGACCTAACGGAATATAATCGTCAGCATTTACCCATTCCCACTTGACACGATGAATTAAAAATAATGTTTCGTTAGCTTTGATAGTTGTAGCAAATACAGTCCAGGCTCTATTATCTTCTATCCTCTTTGAAACTACTTGAAACATTACTAACCACACTCCTATAGTTAAATAATAGGCACCAGGGTTTTCGGAAGGTAAAAGAACGTTTTTCGTGTGACGCTATACTACCCTTCTCATTTTACCCCGGCGGGTATTGGCAACATCTTCTGTGTATTCTTCCTTTGCCTTTGTCTGTAGGATTATAAACTCGGCAAATTTATCTTTGGCCCAATCAGGCAAATATAGGTCAAGTTGTTTTCTAAAAAGCAGATATAGGCTTAACGGCAATCTGTTGGATGCGTAAAAATATACCGGGTTCATATAAAATTGAACTTCTTTTTTATCTTCTGTCACCACTTTGGCCAAAACCCCAAGATTAATCATCTTCGCAATAAAATCCCTTGCCCGACGAGGTTTAAGATAAACAACTTCCCCGATATATTCAAACGACATTAAATGTACGCCATCATTGTCTCGATATGCAAGCATGTTGGTATCTTCAAAAATAAACTGTGACAATATTGCTAATCTTCCTACATCAGATGCACTTACTTTATCGGGAAACGAAATTCCATGAAACATTTTTACTACAAATCCATCTTTGTTTAAAATTCCAGTAAATTTTTTACAAACCCAAAATAAATATCCTTCCTGGGTGAACGCCAAACCCTTTACGCTATTTGCTTCCGGGGCAATATTATAGCCGTATTTTGAATTTGCACTATCATATTTGTTTATGTAATTCTGTTCTTCGGTCAATAATAATTCCTGGTCTTTAATTTCTTTAAGAAGATAAACCTCAAATTTACTAAATCCATATTTATTCCATGCTCTTTGAAGATGGGCCGAGTGATGGCATCCGTTATCAAGTAGCCTTAAATGTGTCTTTATTCTTACTTTAATATTTTTTGAACTGCCAATATATAACTTTCCGTTGACAGTATTTTTGATAGCATAAATTCCCATGATTTTATCCATATTAATTACCTCCTGTTTTGGTAATAAAAATAACCTGCTCGGGGCAGAAGTTGAAACAGGCAACTTCTGCCCCTCAGACGACCCGGCCGGACCGTGAGATTAATATTAATTCCTGATATTCTTCCACTGTGTCCCACCAAGAACACGAATCTTATAATTCTTGAACATGGTTTTCAGTACCTTGTTGATCCGGTTACCCTTGCAGAACAACCATGGATTGATAAAGTATTGCCGACTTTTACTGTTTTTGCCTTTATAAATAATATCCTTTTTAATAAGGCTGCTTATGGTTTCATATAGAACAGTCTTACAAAGCCCGGTAAGATTAACCAAATCATCAGTGGACATCTCTTTGCCATTGTCTAACTTTAGACAGCAATCGTCATAACCTATATAAGTCGCAACCGCAAACAAAAAAGCCTTCTCGTTTATAGAAAGCTCCTTCATCCATTTTCGCATCTCGCCGGTGTGACCTTTATAAAAATTCTCTATCTTCCACTCCTGAAACTGCGACAGATATTCCAAACTGTTCTTTTTAAATATCCTATCCCCAGGCCCAAGCCTATTTGTCACCTCTCCGGTATCATCATCTATAACCATTCTACCCATTCTACCCATTCTTACCACTCCTTTTTCCGCCTACACGGACAAATAAGGCTTATTTGTCCGCCTATACGGAATTATAAAAACACCACTTAACCCATAATACCCTAAGGTTAAAAGGTGTTTTTAAGGTACTTCGTCCCTCTTTTCTTAAATTGACCCGAATCACCTGTCTAAGATAACAGTGTTAGCATAAATCAACCGTACGATATTTGCGTACTGTCTATCTTTACATGACCCTTTTTATTTTTTGGAAAAAATTTTTACAGAAGCAATTTTGACTAATGATATTTAACAGGATATGCCCTTTTTGTTTGGTGAGAATTTTTCTGCGACTGACCGATGCCCTCCTCCGAACTAACAGGACAAACAACCTCCCCGCCTCCTATATATTGGTAGGATTGGAAGTAATAATTCATACTAGGTTACATAATGCTTATTAGCGGAAGTTGTGTTAAAGTGCCATTAGTCTTACTGTAAGTAAGTGTTAAGCCATGTTATATAATCTTTTCCATATTGTTATTGATACTGGATTACTAATAAGATAGTACACTATCTACTAGAATATGGAATAAATAAGGCTGTGGATAAGTGATCCTTTTTAACGAGTCGACCTACTTGTAAAATTTGGTTGTTACATTCCTTCTATTAACTTCATGCCTGTTACTTCGTTACCATTTATTTCCACTATTGCTTTTTTGGTTTGTAAATGCTCTTTAATATCGTTTGGTGTAAGCTGTTCGGGCTGACTGGTGGCATTAATATCAATCCTGTCAGTCCATCCAAAATTGTTCTTCAGATTGAATATGCCACCGATAGCATTGATAGAACCATTTAGTAAACCTTCTTCTACATAGTTCTCAACCATTTGTTTTGCTCTTTTAACCGATTCTGCATACTCTGGTCTTTTGCCATAGTCAATTAATGTATCCTTGCATATATCAATATAAACACATAGCCCAGTTATGGTATATGGTTTAAGTTTTTCTCCTTCAAACCTCCTAAGTTTGCGCTGCTTATTTTCTTCGTCTACATATTGGAAATATTCAACTATTCTTATTTCTAGTTCCTCTGGGGTATATTTTAATGGAGCACCCCCGATTCCTGGGATTGTCATATTTATTCACCTCCTAATATGTCTGGTACCTCTTTACCTGATTCATTCCAATCATTACCGTACTTAGCAAGTATATCTTTAAAATCTTCAATATCATGCGGCCTTATGGTTAATCCTCTTTCGGTCATTTGTATATGTTTAAGTTCATGCTCCATAAGTATTTGCTTCTGATTTTTATTAAGCATTTCTGTGTTGTAATAGTAAAAAGTTACTATTACGTCAAAAGGCAAATAGGCTTTGTACACTTCTCCTATTTTACGACAATCAGCAAATGTTATTTTTTGTCCACCTTTATTTTCATAGCTTAGAACATATCCGATTTTAATGCCGAATGTGTTAATGAAATGCAACTCCGGAAATTTATCTATTATTGCTTCACCTAATTGTTTAAGTTCTTTGCTTGGTTCTGCGTCCCTAATACCTGTTCTCCTGGCTAAGAGCTTAGTTAATATGGTTCTGCGTTTAAAGCTTTGTGTTTTATAAATATTAATAAGTTCATCTATCGCCGCACATGATACCTTTGCATTTTTACAGAACTGCTTATTTATACACTGTTCGCATAATGAAACCACATCAACCTAGCTCCTTTCTTAAATTAACCTTCCCTAAGTTGATAGGTTAATAATTCTAGAATCAATATCCCCATGTTAATTCCTGCTTCTTTACATCTTTGTATAACCTCAGCACTTATTTCACGTCTATCTATAAAGTCCACTTACACCACGTCCTTTAGTTAATCCCAATTTACGGATGGGGTATCCACAACACTTTCCTGTTCTTCATGAATCGTTACCCAACCATGGCTAAAATTTTCACTTACTTGTGATAATATTTGGTTGGCTAGGCTTTTTAAATCCGTCTTAGAACCGCATATATTTAATGGGCCATTTATTTTTCGTTTTGTTTTACTGTGTGTAATTAGTATTTCCATTTACGGTCCCTCTTTCAACCATGCTAAGACTATATTCTCCTCTACGGCCTCGCAGACAGGGCAGAGGTTGTCAGGATAGCCCAAAGACTTAAATAAGGGCATGCGGTAAATTGGGTCTATGTAGTGAGATTTATAATTAAACTTATTCCACGGGTCATTATCCATTTTTATTTCTGGACACTTGCTTAAAAATTCATTTTGTATTGTGTATCTATAGTAAGCACTTTCACATTCCGGCCTGACTTTTACATCGAAGTATTTTGCATGATCCCTGATAACTTTCAGGATGCCGGCAAGTTTCTTTAGTTGTTCTCTTGCTATACAGGCTTGAAGTTCTGTCATTCTCATATTCATGCCGACCAATGATATTATGCTTTTATCAAATTGGCTTAGTTTGCCCTGTCTTGTAATGTCATTGCAAACCGCCTCTGCATGGTTAATTGAAAGTTTTAATGCGAAGGCTAGTTCATCATTATCAGTAACAACAATTCCACCTTCACCACATTGAATATGCTTATGTCGATTGAGTGAATAAACTCCAATATCTCCCAATGTCCCGGCATATTTACCTTTGTACTTGGCCCCAATGCTTTGCGCAGCATCTTCTATGACATATATCTTATGCCCGTATATTTTACTATATTTATCTGCTATAGCATTTATGGCATCTGCATCATATGGCTGTCCAAAGATATCTACCACAATTATTGCCTTCGTATTAGGGGTTATCTTGGCTTCTACATCTTTTGGATCTAAACAGTAATAGTCAGATTCTATATCCGCAAAAACAGGCTTGGCTCCGAAATGAAGCGGGATAGATGCTGAGCAGGTCATACTATAGCAAGTTACCACACATTCGTCCCCCGGTTTTAAGCCAATAGCGGCGCAAGCGAGCCAGAGACCACTTGTGGCAGAATTGCAAGTCACGGCGTGTTTAGTATTGAAGTAATTTGCCCACTCAGTTTCTAATGCTCGGATTTCCGGTCCTCCATAAAACGACTCAGACCAATTACCTTGAAAACCCGAGAGAATTCCCCTATCTAAAACCCTGAGAACAGCTTCCCTTTCTTCTTTGCCAATTGACATTTTATCGCTCCTTTCAAAACAAAAAGAAGCCGTTGTTCGGCCTCTTAAGTTGTAAGAAATTTGTTTTTTCTGTTCCATTACTTTTTCAATACTATCAACTTATATGTTGAGTCTACAGCACCTAATTCATAAGCCCTCATAACCTGGCTGAGCGTTAAGTTTCTATGGTCTGCAGTGGCATAATGGTTTGAATAGGTATCATAGACCCCGAGACATTCAAACATATCAAACAAGCCTACAATTTCACCTTCGGCAAAGTTTCTCGTTATGGCCTGTACTTTTTCACTCCACTGCGAACCCTCCCTTGCTACAGTTATAAATACTAATCCACCGGGTTTTAAGACGCGGTGGAATTCCTTCGCTATCTCTCTTATGTAGTCATTGTCCTTGATATGGATTAATACGCCCAGGTTGAAAATAATGTCGAATTCATTATCGTAACGTTTTGTATTTTTTATATCACCAACACTGTATATTGTGCCGGGAGGACTGTTTTCTTTTGCGTAATCAATTACCTCTCTGCTTAAATCTATCCCTCGGCAATTTGACGATTCGGCCCCCAGTTCACACATTTTACGGAGCATCCGTCCGTTTCCACAGCCAGCGTCCAGTATTTTTAGGTTTGGTAAATCCTCTTTGCCGTTACTAATCATAGAATGGACAATTTGACTTGTCAGCATAAAATCGTTAAATAAATCAAGGATAGTATTGTTATTGATCGGTTCTTTTTTGTTGGTAGATGACAATTCCTTATAGTAATAGTTGTCAAATACTTCGTTTAACCTTTTTTGCTCGGTTTCTTCGCTCCCAATCATTTTTTATTTCTCCTTTACTGCGTTTTATAAACTAATATCCATATAATCATCTAGCCATTTCAAAAAGCCTACTACATCTTCGATTCCGTAACCCTTTTCGACAGCTTCGGAACACGTGTAGTATTGATTGACAAACTCCGTCATAATTAGCCGAAAATCATTTTCGGAAAGGCCGGTTAGATGCGTTTTAACTTCTTCGCGTAATAATTCGTCTTTGATGCCGCTATCTACACATCCGTTATCATAAGCGAATAATCCGTCCAAGGAATCAAACAACTTTTTCTTATCCATATTTTATTTCGCTCCCTCCATCAAAGGTTTATCTTTAGTCATCAACTCAAAACAAATTTCCAGCGTCCGCAAGGCATCCTCAGCCGTGCATTTTAACGGTTCCCTGCCTTGCAGAAACTGGTAGGCATTTTCGACGACATGCCAGTGTGATTTGTCGTAGTACGGCCATACGGGCATATCACCGATACGTTGTTCCTGCCAATGGTATTTTTCAAAGAATAGTTCAATCTGCCATATACGGTAATTTTCAAATGGTTCTAAACAAAAATAACTATGTTTATGTTCTGGTCTTGGTTCAATCCAATTCAGGAAACTTATTGCATGGGTTCCAGTATGCAATAAACCTCTATTAAAAACCGCTTTGCCCCATATTAATTTCCCAAATTCACCTGATAGATACCGTTGCCTTAATTCTTCGTAATATGGTAAAAACATTCGAGTATAATTTACACACAAATCTCTTCCCTTAGCTTTATACAGTTCAACCACTTCCCTAGCCTGCTGCAGGTTGGTGCAAAGGGGCTTTTCCACAATGACTAATTTTAAAGGAAAATAAGCTAGATGTTTAAGTAGTTCGTAATGCAGGTTGTCTGGTGTGGCGATAACAACAACATCAGGTTTTTTGCAACCGGCGGGGTTTAATGCTCTTTCAATTGTTGCAAAAGCACATCCTCCCCAATATTCTTGAGCTTTTAGGGATTTTGTATGGTCAGAATCATAAAATCCATTTAACTCAAATCCCGGATGTTCAGTAACAGCATGAGCGAAACTTATGATTTTATGCTCATTCCCGCTGCCCGGCGCATCGGAAAAACAGCCTTGCTTCCCTGCTCCCACAATAATTACATTGTATTTGTTACCGCTTTTTACGTCCTGGTTTTGGACCGCGTTTTTTTGGCTCATTTTCTTTTTTCGCTCCTCCTGATATTGCATTAACCGCTTCACTTAACTTGTCCATCATAGTTCTAGGGACTACAGTATCTTTGTGAAGCACCGCTGTGTTAGATTCAACAAGCCCACCTTTGGGCATATTGTCATAACACTGTTGAAGTTCAGCGAAGTAATTTTTCCTCGCAACTTTTTGTACTCGCAAATAACAGTCGGGGTTAAAGGTATCAAGTAAATTTATTACGTCCTGGCAACTTAGATCCGATTTACATTCTTCACCAGCTGCGAATATCCAGTTCAACAATTCGCGGTCTTCGGGCGTGTCCAACGTAACCTCAATATCGGGCCTGTTTTGGCCCGGTGGGGCTGTCCAGTTGAGGCAGGTATAGTTCTGCTTGCCTTTGGGATTTAAGTACATCCACGGACTGACGTGACTACGATCGATAGGATTATCTACTTCCCGGTTAACCCGTTCTAAAGTTTCAGTGCTAAACACCCGGATATCGTAACCCCGGGGGAATGTCCGTTCGATAATGTTGCTGACCATGTCGTAGGGTTTTGTTACCACATCAGCACCTAGCGCATCATGGATTGCATTATTTACAATATACATTTCTACAAGCGCGTTGACGTGGCTGGGGTCAATCAAAACGCAATCAGCCGTAATCTCGACAATCACGTCAATATTAAACTGTCTTGCTGCTTCCAGCACCCGGCTTAATACGTCTTCTTCACTGCCCCGGGAATAATTGCAGCCCAACTTTTCGCATAATTGAGCAATACAATCGTCTTTTGAGTTTGTGGTTGTGGCGATGATTATGTCATCAAGCGTTTTAGCGGCTCTCAGGCGTTCTATGACACGTTGTAGAGCTGGCCTGCCTCCGATATCCAGAAGTGCTTTTCCAGGAAGACGAGAACTTCCCTGTCGAGCCTGCACAATAGATGCAATTCGTTTTCCGTTAATCATGTTTTGTCGCTCCCTTCCTTCATGTTAAAACACATCACTTAGTGTATTTTTTTGATATTCATTTTCATACCATTCAATAAAATTATTATGCAATTTATCTTTTGCTTCTTGATATACACGTGCCGCATCATTTTTGTCTGCATATCCACCAAAGAAATATCTTTTTCCTTTAAAAGTTATTGTAGGATAATATCTTCCATTCTTTTGGTTTTGATAAAGACCCACGATTCCTGTTTTGTTTTTCCGTGGATTATGTTTCCTCTTTAATATAGCTATTGATGTATTTTGAATTAATATTAATCCTTCTCTTACCTTGTCTTCGAGATTAGTATCTGCATGTAATCTTTTTGATACTTCGCTCATAATCTTTTTCTTGTCTCTACATTTGCCACAAGTTCTAGGGCCCGTATTTCTTCTTATGTTTTCTTTTAATTCTCCAGTTGATAAATTTATCTCATTCCCGCAATCACATAAGCATTTATATAGACGAGCACCGTGGTTGTTGTTTTTATCAAGCAGTTCCACAACCACTACTTTCCCAAATCTTTTCCCTATAAAATCATTGCATTTCATAATCTTTGACATAACCTCTCGCCTTTTAACAGTTAGGCAGTTATCGCAGCAATTGGTGTATAGATGCTTTGCGTATTTTAGCTTAGTTGTTTTTAGTTCTCCGCAGTCACACCTAAATAACCCAATA
>Ga0172379_10002591_pt1 | contig 31416 bp, 20 predicted proteins | sample GrowelOW334metaG_FD_119756 | JGI IMG/M metagenome (GOLD analysis project Ga0172379, IMG submission 119756) | Groundwater microbial communities from an aquifer near a municipal landfill in Southern Ontario, Canada - Groundwater well OW334 metaG | ecosystem: Environmental > Aquatic > Deep...
AGCGTTACCCGACCGGTTACCAAAACCATATTTGGAAAACGCAACGATGGTTCCTGGGGGTATATTCAACGAACGGTTATCGTCACGACCATCACCCGGGAATTCAATACCTGGAACCTGAAAGATTTCTTGCCTGATATGCTGATCAAAGATTTTATCCTGGCCATCCGGAATCTTTTCAACCTTGCGATTACCATTGATAACCAGGGCTTCGCTTCAATCGTCAAAAGGAAAGATCTGGTAACTTCTGGAAGGTCTGTGCCGCTCAATGCTAAAGCAATGGGAATGCCGCTGGTAACCATTTCGGATAATACCGCCGGAGTTAAGCTTCATTGGGAACATGAACAGAACGACCTGCTGTTCAGTGAAGGATTCAAGGATATTTATGAAGATCCAAAATTGCTCCAGCCACCGGTGGATACCATCGATGAACTGGCCTTACTTGCGGCCACAGTCAATGAAATCCGCCTAGTTACCAGTTACGGCCTCTATTATCAATACTCCGGGGAAGAAGTGGATGGTGTGACGGAATATTCCTGGAAAGTCTTTTCCAATGACTTTCAGGATTTTATCATTGGGGATAAGCCGGAAGAATACACCGCCCTGGCATCCACCTTGCCGATGATCCATTACCAGCGTTCCATAGGTGGTCCAATAATCCGCTGCCCGCAGGCTGCCCAACTTTCGAGTTCAATCATTCGCAACGTATCGCTGCCCTGCAGCCTCAGGTTTTTATTCTACCGTGGGATGGTAAACGATTCAACCGGTACACCCTACCCCTATGGTTCATCGGATGCTTTCGATTCAGAAGGAGAACTTCTGCCGAATGCATCACTCAGTCTGAAATGGCAGAGAGATACAGGCTTGTATAACCAGCTCTGGAAAGACTACCTGACCTGGTGGAAGAAGCGGAAGGTCATAACCTGGACGATTGCCGACCCTTCGAAGCTGGATTTCTTTACCGTTTACGAGATTGATAACAATCATTACATTCTGAAAAACAGAAGCATATCACTTAAATATGAAGGAGTTCAGCCGGGCGATTGCGAATTCTACCTGGTCTAGGCACTTCCGAATATGTCCATTTCATGCTCGAGATCATCGGTAAGAATGTGAGCGTAAACCATAGTCTGGTTGATATTCTGATGGCCTAAGAGCTTCTGTAACGCAGCCACGTTCTTGGTTTTCTTTAAGAACAGCGTGGCGAAGGTGTGCCTTCCTGAATGGAAGTTAACGGTTTTCTTAATCTTGGCGTAAGCAACGATATCCTTGAGGTACAATCTCATTTTTTGTTCACTCAAGGTTTTAAAGACCATCCCATTAACACGACGTTCAGCCTCATCTTTTACCAGCTGCACAGCGAATGGAACCAACGGAATCCTGACCGTTATTCCCGAGGAATTCTTGGTCTTATGCGGAACAAGTATCAGCATGTCCCGCAATATGTCCTCTTGGCGAATCCGAACAAGATCTGAAATTCTGAGGCCGGTATGGCATGAAAAAAGGAAGTGACGCAAAACACCTTGAAGATTGTCACCGAGAGTTTTTTTATGGTACAGTTCGATAAGTTTCTTGACCTCGGATTCATCCAGGAAAATTCTGTCGGTTTGAGCCCGCTTAACTGGCATCCGGTCCAGGGGATTGAATGTAATTATGCCTTTCCTTTTGGCAATATTCATGAAGGTCCGGAAAGTTTTGAGGGTATTCCACCTGGTATTGCTGTTGTTTTTCAGCTTGTTTATCATGTGACGGTTGAACAGGGCAAAGAAATCCGATGACAAATCAGCGAAGGCAACTTTTTTCTTAAAACTTTTAAGTTTCATCAAATGAGCCCGAAACTGGTTGACGGTAGAGTCTGTAACTTCTCCACGTCGCTCTTCAATCTCCTGTTCCATCCAGGTAAGGAAGTCAAAGCCCATGTTAGGGCGTTCGTACTCATTCTTAATGAGATCATAGGTTAACTGCTTGTCCTGCAACCTATACTTAACAAAGATGTTATTCAGCTTAGCCTTGGATGTATTGATAATCAGGTTAAGATCTTCATGTTCAGGTTCCTTCGATTTAACTTTCTCCTTGACATTGTCCCAATGTTCCGGGACAACCTTTACCCCCGTATTGAAGGTCATTTTCTTACCATCAAGGTGCACAACCAGCTGGACTATGCTCTTCCCATTTCGGTCTTTCCAAGCCTCACGGAATCTGATGTTTATAGTTGGGATTTTTTCCGTAACGTTTTCGTAACGTAAATTTTCGTTTTTTGACATTTTTAAAATTTTCCCGACCTCACTAAACCCCCGCTACGACTCATAAATTAAAAAAGCCTCTCCCTTGTCAGGAGAGGCTCGGTGAACCTGGAGAGACTCGAACCCCCAACCTTCTGATCCGTAGTCAGATGCTCTATCCATTAAGCTACAGGTCCATGCCGTTAGGCACTGCAAATATAAAACATTTTGCGATTTTTTGTACCGGGAACCCCCAGTTTCTGATAACAGGACGTGCAGTTTTTAACGTTTCGCGCAAAATAAAGAAACCGGCCATGTGGTGGCCGGTTCTTTGTAAAAGCAATGATGGCAATCATTGCAGGAAATATATAGCCTGAAAATTAATCCAGATAATTCGGATCCAGCATCCAGGGCTCGATGGAGGCTACCTCTGCATCCGGTTCACTGTTGCTCTTCAGATAACCTTCACTGAACATCCAATCTTCCAACCCCTTTTTATCCAGGGCTTTAAAATGCAACACATAATCGCTGGCATCTTTGTCCCGGAAAGTGATTGTAATATGGTCTACCTGATCCAGCATCCTTTGAACGCGTATAATATCAGCTGCACTCAGCTGCTCGGAATAGGCTCTCGCGAGAAATTCGATGATTGGCTTATCGACAGTCAACGAAATGGCATTTTTCTCTGCACCCCGCACTTTGCGGTCGGCGGCTTCCACCTGAACGGTGAGAAGCATACTGATCAGAACTACTCCCATCAGTTTAACAATTCTTGAAGTTTTCATGGCTATTTTTTTTTGTCTCGTGTAACATTCTTTTCTACCTATAAGACGATTGTAACCGGGCATTGTTACTTCCGTAAGAGTTAAAGAATGTGAAGATTACGACCTTTTTGGTTAATGCTTTGTTAATGCTTCCGCGACCGGATTTTAACCAAAAGAAAAGCCGGCCTGTTAGAGCCGGCTAATCGGGACTGTTTCGAAAAACAAACACTTACTCCTTGCAGTTTCTTCTAATACCTTCGATACAAAATAACTTCAAAGTATCGTTATGCTGGTTTAATTTCTGTTAATTAAAGTTATTATTTAAAGGGCCAGGTAATTTGCATCCATCATCCAGGATTCAACCATGGATTTTTCTTCACCCAGGTAATTTTCATCAAGCATCCAATTTTCGAATGCCGGACTATCAGTCGACTGATCAAGCCAGGTGGCATCAAACATCCAGTTTTCAACCACGGGTTCTGCCGTGATCAGATAATTCGAGTCGAACATCCAGCTTTCCATGACTACTGCGACTTCACTTGTCACATTATCGTTATCATTGATGGTGGCAGCACCGGCGTTTACTGAAAGGAACAAGCCCATCAGAACCACCGGAATTATTTTTATGAATTTCATTGTTTTCATTTTTTCTTCTTTCATTTCGTTTCGTATACATAAGACGCTTGGATCGAGCCGATGTTACATCGCCTATTGTTAAAGAATGTGAAAGAAATAGACTTTATCGTTAATGATTTGTTAAGAAACCAATGCCACGACAAGCAAAAATGGATTTAACAGCTTGTATGTCAATCCATTTAACCAAATTAGCTCGATAGTTTGAATATCTGCCAGAACATCTAAATAATCGCTTAACGTATGAAAATCACCGGTGAATAACACCCCCCCCGTCTTTCGTCTACCGTCTACCGTCTATCGTCTATCGTCTTCCGTCCACCGTCTTCCGACCCTACCAGCGTTTCTCGCGCCGATCGCTGCGGTTCGACTTTCTCGGCGGCCTGATAAAATCAATCGGCCGGGTTTCCCTGGGACCTTCTGATGTTTTCAGTTCAACCGAAACGCGAATGCCATCGATGGTGCAATCCCTGAATGATCCGAGAACTTCGCGTTCAAAACGGCTGTCCACTTCGATAAAAGCAAATTTCTTCATCATTTCAATCTTTCCGATCTGAATGGACTTATTACCGGTCCGGTCATTAATCAGTCCGATCAGCGTTGACGGATTCATATTGTTCTTGGTTCCGAGATTGATGAAAATCCTGGAGAAATTCATCCGTTCCTGCCGGTCCTGAGCCCGCCTGGCATCGCGGTTCAGCGGACTTTTCTGGTCGTGAATATTTGCGTTCAGGTCAGGAGCATTTTCATAGAAGGCCAGAAAACGGTTAAACTCAACCGATACAAACCTTTTAATCAGTTCATCGCGCTCCATCGAACTCAGTTTACTATATATACCTGATAAGAACGGGTCGATCTGGCTCTCGTTAATCTCAACGGTCTCCACTTTGTCGATCAGGTTAAACAGCTGCCGTTCACATATTTCCATTCCACCTGGAACCTGTTTTCTGATAAACTTCTTGCTCAGCAGTTTTTCGAGCTGTGAAACCTTTTGCGGTTCGCGGGTATGAATGATCGATATCGAAGTACCGGTTTTCCCTGCCCTGCCTGTTCTTCCGCTGCGATGAATGTATACTTCAAGTTCATCCGGCAGGTTGTAGTTGATCACATGGGTCAGGTCATTTACATCCAGACCTCGGGCTGCAACGTCAGTCGCGACCAGCAGCTGGATATGTTTCTGCCTGAAGCGGCTCATGACGAAATCACGCTGGGCCTGTGAAAGGTCACCATGGAGTACGTCGGCATTGTAACCTTCACCCATCAGTTTATCGGCCACTTCCTGTGTTTCGGCCCGGGTACGGCAAAATATGATTCCATATATCAGAGGATGCAAATCCACGATGCGCTTAAGGGCCTGGTAGCGGTCCTTGGCGTGAACAACATAATACTCATGCTGCACATTATCGGCGCCTGCATTCTTTTTACCCACCGAAATCATCACGGGATCATGCATGTATTTGCCTGCAATTTCACGGATCTCGGTAGGCATGGTGGCCGAAAAGAGCATCGTCTGCTTTTCTTTTGGGGTATCGGACAAAATGGTATCGAGGTCATCTTTGAAACCCATGGAGAGCATTTCATCGGCTTCATCCAGAACGAGCCATTTTACGTGTTGGACTTTGAGAAGCTTCCTTTTAAGCAGGTCCATCGCCCGTCCCGGAGTGGCCACCACCATGTGGACGCCCGACTTCAAAGCCTGGATCTGGGGTTGGATACTGGCGCCGCCATAAACGGCAACGATCTTGAATTCAGGCACATATTTCGAGTAACTCTGCATATCTTTTGTGATCTGCATGCACAATTCGCGGGTTGGACAAAGAACCAATGCCTGTATGGTTTTCTGACTAAAATCGATCTGCTGCAGAATCGGTAAACCGAATCCGGCAGTTTTGCCGGTACCGGTCTGAGCCAGACCAATCATATCGGCGTTTGGGATTAACAGGTAGGGAATTGTTTCTGCCTGTATGGGGGTGGGTTCTTCAAAACCCATTTCGGTGATGGCGCGGAGGATCTCTTTGCGCAACCCGAACTCTTCAAATAAACTCATCTAATTTCTCCTTGCGGCTCGGGCCAAAATACCTGAAAGCCATTCTTTTAATTCGGCCGCAAAGGTATTCTTTTTAAAGCAACTAATTGCATTTCATTCATTTTATTATTACCGCCTGATCTTCACATCAAACGAACTCTTATTGCTGCCAATCTTGTTCAGCCGGTACTTGAAGGTCAGCATAACGTACCGCCCCAGCATGTTCGACTGCCTTTCCTGCAGGTAATTGAGTTCACTGATCCGCTGGATTCCCGTATTCTTATTGAGGAGGTCCATCCCCTGAAGGGTAAGTACCCCCCGGTTGGCTTTGAGAAAATAATAGCTGATCTCCCCGCTCAATAACGGTATGCTGATCGACTTATCAAAACTTTGTGCGGTATAAGTGGTTATGTCGGCCTTAAAAGCGAAATTCCACTTCTCGGTCGGATTGTAATGCAGCTCTGCAAAATAAGCCAGATCCATATACCTGTTATTCAATGTGTTCTGTATGGAATATCTGGCATCGGTAACGGCGACCGAACCTCCGGCCATCACGTCCCACTTGTCCTTTTTCCGGTTATCGACAGTAACGGAGACTTTATGCGTGAAGTTGGTGTTGATGTTTTCCGTCCCATTCACCAGGCTAATCCCGCGGTTATAACCTTCCCTCAGGTTGGTATTGATTTTCACACCGAGCTTCCGGATTGGTGTTGAGAAATCAATCCTGGCCGATGCTCTGTAATCATTCTTAACATTGACCAGCGTCATGGTCTGTTTCAACTGTGAATCAACCGTCCTCGACCAGTTAATTTTATTCATGGTGTAACCGGCATCGATCCCGCTCATGAGCGAAGTAAAGCTGAACTGATCAAATATCAACCAGTTAAAATAGATATTGTTACCGTACTCGGGTTTGAGGTCCCGGTTTCCAAATGAAACAGATTGCGGGTTGCTGTTCTCCACAATAGGAAGCAACTGGCTTATTGACGGAGTATTCACGCTGCTTTGATAAAATAACATGAGCCGCCGCCCGGTTTTGTATTCGTACTCCCACTGCAAGCGGGGCGTAAAATAAGCATGCTTTTTCAAGATCGGGGATTCCTGCCAGAGGGTCGTCTCAACCTGCCCAAGCTCCATTCCCAGAGCAGCGGTAAACTGGGTTTTGTCGTTGTTCCGGGTAATACTAAGTTCAGGACGGAACCACTGGTATTTTTTCCGGAAATCCGGACTCAGCGAATCCACAATCTGGTCGTCTGCCAGTGGCAGTCCCAGCGTTTTATCATAATGGTCATTGTTTGATCCTATTTTCAACGACGACTCAACAAACACGAGCCCTTTGATTTTTTGGGTAAGGGAGGACGAAGCCGAAACTGATAGATTATCCGTGGCAACATCCTGGAACTGGCTGACCACCTTGGTGCTTGCCGGCAAGAAATACTCGGTGCTGTTCAGATATCTGGAATTCGACAAGCTGCTGATATATCTGCCTTCGCCGGCAATCTTGAATATCGAATGATTACCGTTGAATTTTTTCAGATACGATCCGCTCGTACTTCCTGATAACGAACGTGATTTGCCCGAGCTGATTCTGGAAAGGTTATAAATCGGAAGGTCATTTTCAACCGCATTAGTGATGGAATTCTGGGGTGAAAATCCGGCCGAGAAACCGACATTTCCGTTTACAATGATTGTCTGGGTTGAATCAATCCGGTTGCGCATTCCAAAATTAATCCGGTGGGAGGTATCACGCTGGATTTGGTTCATTCGCTGGTCTTCAAAAAACGACCGCTCCGGAGTGAAATTTCGAGTTGTGGAAGTTTCTTCAAGTTTTCGGTTTGAGCCGTTGAAGATATAACTGGCAAATACCCTCCGGTCTTTAGCCCAGGTATATCCAAAGTTGGCCCCTCCGGCACCAGATGAGGCCAAACCGCTCTCAGGTTGTCCGAAATTGATCGGGAAACCGTCTTCACCCCCGATCATGATTGCGTGCCCACCCGACATGGACGACATCCCTCCGCTAAAACTCATATAATCGCCGAAAGAGAATCCTGATTGATTCACATTGTTGAGCATGCCCAGGGCAGCTGCCTGTATTTTATCTGAAAATTTATAGGCCTTACCGCTGCCCAGATAATGATTTCCTGTTCCGGCACCAACCGTAACATCGCCAATGATCCCCTTCTTCTTATCCTCCTTTAATACCAGGTTAACGGTTTTATCGCGGGTACCGTCGTCAATACCCGTGAATTCCGATTCATCAGACCGCTTGTCATATAGCTGCACCTTATCAATCGCATCAGCAGGTAAATTCTTGGTCGCAACCTTCGGATCGTTGCCGAAGAATTCCTTGCCATCAACCAGTACCTTTTTTACATCTTTTCCCAGAGCCTTGATATTACCGGCACGGTCGACCTCAATCCCCGGCAATTTTTTCAGCAGTTCTTCCACATTGGCATCCGACTTTGTTTTAAAAGCACGGGCATTGAATTCGATCGTATCGTGCTTGATGGTAAGAGGAATATATTCCCCCACAACCTGAACCTCTTTAATATCAACCGGTTTAAGCTTTAATGCGACCACACCGAAATCATTGGCGGTACCATAAGGGATGGTCACATTTTTATAAAATGACTGATAACCCAGATAGGCCACCTGCATCAGGTAACTTCCGCCCCGAATGCTTTTAACTTCAAAATGTCCCTTTTCATTGGTGATGCCGAAGAATTCCAGCGTGGAATCCTTTGGATTAAGCAACACCACGGTGGCTGAATTCAGAGGAACACCCTGTTCTCCGAAAACATCTCCCGTCAGGTTATTTGACTGAGAAAAGGCTCCGACTGAAAAACCCAATCCAATGACTATTATAAAGAGTAATCGTTTCATCCCAAATCCTGATTAATTATTGAATTCTACAACTGCCTGCTGTCGAACGGGAGGAGCCGTGGCTCCTCTCCTAAGTCATTTTTCAATCCTGATCATCATGTGCGTACCCGAACCGGTCCCCTGTGCACCCATCTCCTTCATCTTTTCATCGACTATCTTTTTAAATTCAGCTTCGGTGGTTTTCTTTCCCTCTTTTGGCTTTGACAGCATCTTATTATCGACCGGCAGTTCTTCGATTGATTTTGCGATCAGGGTATGATCTCCATTAGCCAGGTCCACCTCAAGCACCAATCCGGGAAGGTTAAGATATTCGCCCGGCCCTGAAGCGATAGGGATCGTCGGCGTAAACCAGGCAACAATTTTCGTACTGTCGTTTGGCTGACGAATTGCTTCCTGGCAAGTGTAACCCAAAATATCTTTGGTATTACCCGTCAGTTTCCAGTCTGATACTCCCAGTTCCTTTTCAATCAAAAACATACGGGTCATAAACTCCCTTTGTTCAATCTGCTTCTTTGCTGCAAAATCAGTGTACATTTTATTGTCTGGTTCCTGCATCCTGATCATCACCATGGCACCTCCCCCTTCAGCCATGTGCTCCTCGGCAGCTTCTTCAGCTTTCTGGTTTGTGTACAAGGATGCACTCTCATTAAAAAGGAGGCTTTTCAGGCTCTTCCGCTCTTTAGGCAGGGAGGCAGCGAGTGCAGCCGCGTCTCCTTCCAGATGGATTTCTACCTTGGCTTTATCTTCATAAACGACTTTTCCGCTACGGATGGCTTTTGCCGGATCGCTTTGTGCGCCAAGCATGGTGAATGCCATTAACCCGATACTGATTGATATTAAGGTTTTCATTGTTGGATTTAATTTTTTGTCAAAAATAGAAGGCCCGATCCAATAATCAGGTTAACAAGATAAAAAACAAGGTTAATTAAGGTTAATGCCTGCAAATGATTCGAACAGGCACTCCTATATTTGTACCGTAGTCACAAAATAGTGAATATTAAAAAAATACGTTGGATACCCGTCCTGATGATATTCAGTCAGCTCATGCTGTCCGGATTTGTCGTCTATTGGCTGATAAACCAGTATAACGACGAGAAGGATCTCCTGAATGACGAACTTTCCCGCCTGTATGATGAATCATGCAACCAGGTGATCGATAGCCTGTTGTTTAATGTTGTGGTAGAACCTGCCCTGAGTGATTCGGTAACCATCACGATGGTGTCCAAGGATCGTGTTGATACTGTTAATCACAAGGTAACCGGATCATTCAAATCCGGAACCTTGCATGTGACCAAAGATACCTGTAAAACATCGATGATCGCTGTAAAGCTGCCCGATTCCCTTGAGCGCCTTAAGGCCGGGACGGGCACGGCTTTTTCATTCACCAATAAAAAACAGGATTTACTGATTCGGAGCGTCAAAATGTTCATTAACCACACCGGCGATTCAATGGCCGGTATGAGGCCGTTGGCCGGATTTCTGCCCGGTATGCCGGATACCAACCTATTTAGAAAAATATTTACGGAAAAGGTGGGGCACAAGAAATTGGGGATCCTGATATCATGGAACGGTGAGATTGTCAGGAATGTTAAGATGGGGGGGCTGCATTTCAGCAGTCCTTTTCAGAGCAATTTCCCGGAGGTGGAGATTAAGCACGATTTTCCATATCTGATCAGGCGTTTAGTTGCCCAGATCCTGTTCGCCCTGATATTATTGCTTCTGACCGGATCGGCTTTCTATTATACCAACAGAGGCCTCAAAAGACAGGTTATCCTGAATAACCTGCGGAATGATTTTGTCAGCAATATTACCCATGAGCTCCGTACACCGGTATCCACTGTCAAAGTAGCCCTGGAAGCCCTGAAAACCTTCGATAAGGTAAATAATCCGGAGGTCACGCGTGATTATCTGGATATGGCCGGACAGGAGTTGAACCGTCTGGATCAGCTGATCAGTAAAGTACTCGACCAATCGCTCATCGGGGACCAAAAACAGGTTGTCCAGGCTCAGCCTGTCGACTTGAAACATCTGATAGAAAGCACGTTGCTTACCTTACAACCTCGGTTCACCGCCCGTGATGCATTGGTGAAATTCGAATCATCAGACATATCAGACCAGATTTCAGTGGATCCACTTCATTTCCAGGGCGTCCTGATCAACCTGATTGACAACAGCTTGAAATACGGACCTGAAAACCCTGAAATCCTGATCCGCCTCAGGCAGGAAAAGGGCTCTGTTTTTGTGGAGGTCAGTGACAATGGTCCCGGAATACCCAAAGAGTACCTCGGAAGGGTATTCGACAAGTTTTTCAGGGTTCCCAAAGGGGATACCCATAACATTAAAGGTTACGGACTCGGACTCAGCTTTGCGGCGCTTGTCATGAAGCAGCACGGCGGATCAATTACGGTAAAAAATCTTGAGGGGGAAGGATGTGTTTTCACTCTCCGCTTTCCTGTCAAATCAGTATGAGCACCAAGATCCTCTACGTCGAAGACGAACTGTTCCTGGGCAAGATTGTCAAGGAAACACTCGATGACCAGGGCTTTGAAGTGATATGGGAAACTGATGGTGCGCGCTTAATGAACCGGTTCAGCAGTTTCAGCCCGGATATTTGTGTGGTTGATATCATGCTTCCCAATATCGACGGTTATTCGCTGTGCCGTCAGATCCGAGGACTCTACCCCTCGATGCCCGTCATTTTCCTCACAGCAAAGGTGGAGACTGCCGATCTTGTAAAAGGGTTCGAAGCCGGCGGTACCGATTATATACGCAAGCCATTCAGCATAGAGGAGCTCATTGCCCGGATCAGGAACCAACTCAATCTCAGGCATTTAAACAGCTCCGTGCCCTCAACCGGAGAACAGGAAATCTCCCTGGGCACCTACCTTTTCTATCCCGGCCGCTATGAACTTCACTCGCCAACGGGAATGATTAAGTTATCGCAACGCGATATGCAGATTCTCAGTATGCTCTGTTCTAACCGCAACCGGGTGACCGATCGCAAGGAACTTCTGTTAACCGTTTGGGGTGATGATTCTTTTTTCAATTCGCGCAACCTCGATGTGTATATCCGCAAGATTCGCACCTACCTTGCGGGGGATCCTACGATTGAAATCCAGACCATCAAGGGCAAGGGGTACCTTTTCATCGCCGGATAATGGAAAGAGACTACCCGATCTGCTTTTCATGGAAAGAACTCATCCGCTGACTTTTGGAGGTAAACCCTCAACAAAAAAAAATCGTTAACTAAATAACGTAATGCAATCTTTTGTAAATTAACTTCCTGGAATCAAACTTCGAAACATCAGGAGGTTATCATGAAAAAATTTGCTACCCTTCTAGCAGTATTTCTGCTGTTTTCAATGAACCACTATGGGCAGTCGGGATGGACCTGGATGAATCCGTTACCCGAAGGAAATACGCTGTTATCCGTATCCGTCTTTGGAAACAGTTATGCAATCGCGGTCGGTTATGAGGGATTGATCATGCGATCCACCGATAACGGCGAAACCTGGGCGAAAATCAACAGCGGCACCAAGAGCATTTTAAGAGGAGTATCCATTCATCAAAATGGAACCGGCTGGATTGTCGGAAGCAGCTCCGGTTCTGTGTTAAAAACCATGGATAACGGACTGACCTGGGTAAATCAACCCACCGGTATTTCGAAATCCTATTATGTTGTTGAAACCAGGGATGGTGTAAATTGCATAATCGCCGGATATTCCGGCACTGTTTGTATCACCAGTGACGGGGGAGCCACCTGGACAAACCGTCCGACCAGTTCGACAAAGTCAATCAAAGCCCTGTATACCGATGGAAACGGATTGATTTATACCGGTCACGATGGTGGGATTATTCAAAAATCCACAGACAACGGATTGACCTGGACAAACCAGCCGACGCCGACAACTTCTGAGATAGCTGACATTAAGTTTTTTGGCAACACAGGAATCGCAGTCAGTACCTGGGGTAAAGTTCTCAGAACAACTGATGCAGGAGCCACCTGGACCATGACGACTTTTGAAGATACAGGCAATCTGAAAATAATCAGCATCCTGGATGCAAATAATATGTTGATTTGGGGGCAGGCATCAAAAACACTGGTTTCAACCAATGGGGGTGCATCATTCGCCATGAGGTCAAATTCGACTGATAAAATTGGTTGGATGAATGATTTGTTTATTAAGCCCAATGGTTATTTTCTGGGAGTCGGAGAGCGTGGATTGCTTTTTAAATCAACCAACGGAACAGACTGGTCGATTAAAACGAATGGTTTTATTGAAAATATTCAGGACATCTGGTTTACCGATAATCTTGAGGGTTTTATTGCCGGGGGTGACGGATTACTTATGAAAACGACTGATGGCGGAGTGACTTGGGTGAGCAAGAATCACCCCATGTATCCTCCTGAATACACTTGCCTGTTTTTTATAAACAAAACCATCGGTTTTGCCGGAGCAAACCACACTTTATACAAAACAACCAACAGCGGTGAAAATTGGACTGAGGTAATGGGGATGAATTCCAGCCTGAAAGCTCCCGGCTTCATAAAATCGGTATTTTTCCTGGATCGTGACAATGGCTGGACCATTGCTGAAGAAGGGATTGTATGCAGAACAGCTGATGGCGGCACAACGTGGCAGGCTATTCAGACCGGCTCAACAGATATCCTTTCTGATATAGTTTTTACAGATAAATTACATGGGTTCGCTGCAGGATCTGGCGGAGCTTTCCTCAAAACCATTGACGGCGGACTCAACTGGAACCAAATAAGCAATTCCATTTCCGAGTACATTTCAACCATGCATGCTTTTAATCAGGATAGTATAATCGTTGCTTGTTTTATGGGAGAAGCACACCGGACGTATGATGGTGGATTGACATGGAATCCTCTGGTCCTGCCCCGCAGCATAAGTTACCAATATTTCCGACAAATTAGATTCCTGGATAATAAGATAGGATGGATGATCGCTGATCCGGGAGTCATTCTTAAAACAACCGACGGTGGCGATACCTGGTCCAGACAAGGTTCCAATGTAGGACACGAACTTAATTCGGTATACTTCACCGATGAGAACCACGGCTGGGCTTGCGGCTGGGGAGGTACAATTATCAAAACCGTTGACGGGGGTGGCATTTCATCGGTTGAAACCCATGAAATCAGCAAATCCGGATTCAACCTGGTTCAGAATTATCCGAATCCTTTCGATCAAAACACCACCTTAACCTATATCCTGCCAATAAGATCGCCGGTGAAACTGGAATTATACAGCTTGACCGGATCAAAATTGGCCACCCTGCTTCAAACCGAAAAGGAAGCAGGCAAATACCAGATTACCATTGACGGAAGCAAATTGCCTGTCGGGATCTATTTCTGCAGGTTTACCTGGGGGCAGCCGGATGGCCGTTCGATCCGGATTCTGAAGAACTGACCTGTTGCATAATATTTTAAGACGGCGTGTAGAGACGGATAATTATCCGTCTCTACGACAATAAATCCAGAACCTCCTGGGGATTGATCAGATTAAGCGCATTCCGGTTGACAAAAATATCGGCCAGGTCCTGTTTGCTTTCCTGAAGCAGAAGGATCTTTTCCTCGATAGTCCCGGAAGTGATAAAACGATAGGCAAATACCCGGTTTTCCTGGCCAATACGATGCGCCCGGCTGATGGCCTGATTCTCAACCGCCGGGTTCCACCAGGGATCAGCAAGAAAAACATAATCGGCCCGGGTGAGGTTCAATCCCACCCCTCCGGCTTTCAAACTGACCAGGAATACAGGGATACGCTCATCGCCCTGAAAAATACCGATCATCTCTTCCCGTTTTTTTGTCGAATCCTGCCCGGTCAGCATGACATAAGGTATCCCCAGCCCGTCCAACATTGCAGCGATTAATTTCAGATGTTTAACAAATTGTGAAAACACCAGCACCTTATGGTTTTCCATGACTACTTCGCTGATCATTCCCGCTATCTCATTGAGCTTCCCTGAGCCACCGGTATAATCCGGATCGGCCATGACCGGATGATTGGCGATCAGCCGGAGCTTCATCAGGCTTTGAAGCACCAGCATCCGCGTGGTACCATCGACCGGCTCCCTGAAACGGTTGATCAGAAAATTACGGATTTCGGATTTTCTCGCTTCATAAACCGACCACTGATCCTCCGTTGGCTCGCAATAACGGACTTCCTGCGTCAGCTGCGGCAATTCCGGTGCAACCGATTCCTTGGTCCTCCGGAGGATAAACGGTCTGACCGTCCCTTTCAGCAGTTCAGTGGTCTCCTCAATGACAAGATTATTCTTCGGCCTGATAAAATGGTCCCTGAACCAATTTCTCGATCCCAGGATACCCGGATTCACCAGCGTCATCTGAGACCAGAGGTCATCGAGCGAATTTTCGACAGGCGTTCCCGACATGGCCAGCCTGTTCCCTGCGTTAACGCGTTCAATGGCCCGGAAAGTGACTGAATCTGCATTCTTGGCGTGCTGGCTTTCGTCAAGGATCAGAAAATTAAAGCTGAATTTTTCCAGTATCTCAATATCATTCCTCAACGTTCCATAGGTAGTCAGCATAATATCAAACCGGGAAATCCAGGCTGGACCGGCATTTCGATTGGGTCCGGCATATCGGTAGAATTTTTGTCCGGGGGTGAATTTCCGGATTTCATTCTCCCAGTTATGAAGCAGGCTGACCGGCATCACGACCAAAGAAGTTTTTTGGGCGGCATTGTGGTTTATCCGGATATGGTCGAGCATTGCCAAAACCTGTATGGTTTTCCCCAATCCCATGTCATCAGCCAGGCAGCCGCCAAATCCTTCCTTGACCAATCCCAATAACCATTGAACCCCTATCCCCTGATACGGCCGTAAAACTTTAGCTGCAGCTCCCGTAATGATAATCTCCCCTTCAAAAAGCTTGCGGATCACTTCCGTTGGAGAACCGGAACCGGTTATTGACTCCGTGTCTAAAGCGCTGAGACTGGCTAAATGCAGTTTACTTACCTTGAAATGTTTACCATCGGCTTTACCAAATAGGAATACTCCTCTAAACCGGCTGAACCACTCCTCAGGAATCAGAAAAACCAGACCATCCGGGGTCACATACTCCCGTTTCCCATTTAGAATGCAGTCTTTCAATGATTTAAACTGTACTATTCGGTCACCGATCTCTATTTCGATCTCCAGGTCGAACCAGTCACCCGTTACCCCGACGCTGGATCTGATTACCGGGGGCACCAGGATATAATTGACACCCTTCTCCTGTTCAACAGTGATCCCATGCTGGCTGAAAAGTTCAAAATGACTTCTGGTAAACTCAACGAGCCACGACATGGGATCCAAAATTCCGGCGGCATCGGGAATAAGCCTCAGGGCACTCCCCCCTTTCTTTTGTAGGCCCGTGGAAGATAAAAAAGTCAGCATGCCATTCTCCTGATCCATCTGCCTGGTTATTACAGTAAAAGAAGGAGGATGGAGGTTATCATCCATTTCAACTAAGCGGGGATCTGCAAAATCTGCCGGAATCCGGTGGGTCCCATATAGGAAATGGACGATAAAAACCGGGTCATTATTCCAGTCGGTACTTAACGTGAGAATAATTTCCGGGTTAACCGGGCGCTCCTTGACCGTGAATCCTGACTGGCTGACCGGCGTTTGACGCAGAAGGTTAAGTATAAACGTTGCAAAGTATTTCTTTTCTGTTTGGCGGGGCACAACCAGACTGTTCCTGGCAAGAAACGGTTTGATTTTATTCACGTTCACCCCTTCCATGGTGTACAAGTACCCCTTATAAGCAAACCAGGCAGGCTGGTCGGTCAGGAGTACCAAATCCGGACTGTGTAGTATCACCGGATCCCCCCCTACCGATACCCGGATTGCATACGTAAGGGCCTCCTCAGTCCATTGGAAATGATAGGTGACTTTTGCCTGGGTTCGGGCAAACCGGTAAGGTTCATCGAGGATCACCCCTCCGCTGTTCAACTGATAAACCGGAATCTGATGGTCCCGGCAATAGGTAATCAGCAATACCAGCCTTCTTTCAACATAAGGCCTGAAAATCTTTTTGAAAAAATCCTCGCCCTTGATATGCAGGAAGTCAGGCAGATCGGATTTGTTTTTCGTAAAATTTGCGACCAGCTTGTCGTAGGTGATTTCCCTCAGCGTTTTAAACAGGGCCTTATCGAGGTCGCTGTAAGAAACATCAAAATTACGGTAACTGAAAGGATCAAGCCTGATATGGTTCAAACTGAAACTGCCATCATTCAGAGTTTCAACCACCCGTGCTTCGAATTTTACCCCGATCAGTAAATCGTGTACGAGAACATAAACTAATTGACGCCGGTCTGATGACATAAATGGGTAAACTCATACTCGATTTGACCGGCAAAGATATCATTTTCAATTCCGATGCCCCGTTCGGAACCCTCCATTCGACCTTTGTTCGTATTTTTCGTATTATTGGTAGAGACAGATAATTATCTGTCTCTACATACGAATGGATCAGGCGAAAATAAAACAACTCGTGATACAGGTACAAAACAGGGATACATCCGCGTTTGCAGAATTGATTGGGCATACCCGGCAATTTGCTTTTGGTGCGGTCGTACGAATGGTCGGAAACACGGAGGAAACGAAAGACATCGTTCAGGAAGCTTATATCAGGGTATGGATCAGTCTGCATCAGTACACAGGCAAGGTGCCTTTCCAAAGTTGGTTCTTTTCCATCTTGCGGCATTTGTCGATCGATTGGCTCCGAAAAAATAAAAGACTACAAACAGCAGTCATCCATCAACTTACGGTTACTGATAATAACCACCCGGCCGCCATTCTTGAAAGTTCGGAACTGAATCGCCTGATACAGGATTGGATCGTCGGCCTGCCCGAAACCCAGCAGTTGGTTTTCATCCTGCGCGATATGGAAGATCTTGCGATCCGGGAGGTGCAGTCGCAAACCGGCCTGACCGAATCAAGCATTAAATCAAATCTTTATGTGGCACGTAAAAAATTAGCCACTTACCTGACTAAAAAAGGATATCAATTACCATGAAAGCCTCATTAAATTGCAAAAATATTGACCGTCTCCTCTATCTTACGGAGGATGAGATGAGTACGCATGAATCTGGGCTACTGGACGAACATCTCAGATCCTGCTCCTCCTGCGATAAAAAACACCGGGATTGCCTGGCCGTTCGCCGGAATATCCATGACTCCAAAACGGATATCCACGGGATTAAGGATTTTGAATCCTCCGATGGATTCATTGAAAAAACCAATCGCTTGATCATAGAAAGAAACTCAGTACCTCCCGGCAACCAAAACTGGAATAAAACCTTAGCTATTCTACGCTATTCTTCAACCATCGCTGCCATTCTCCTGCTATGCCTTTTTGTCTCGGAACAAGCGAATTCGATACATAAAATAAGCCGGCTTGAAAACCGGATTCAATCCTCGGTAAACGATTCTGAACCCGGTATTATTGACCGTATTACCTTAGCCAGGAGCATATTAACTGTTAATGAATGGACTAACCTGAGCGATTTGATAAACATCAAATCGGGCAAAATCGATTCATTTGAACTGTTGAGAATCAAGCTTTTCCTGGAGAACAAAATCGGATTGGAGCAAAATCAAAAACTAGCCTTCATGCGTCTTTTTCCGGATTTGTTATCAGATAAAAAATACGCCATCACCTTAAAAAGTTTAATAAAATGAAAAAATCAACGTGGAAAATAAGTCTGATTCTGGGCGTTTTAACCCTAATCATGCCCGGGTGCCTTGATATCTGGATTACCACCCAGATCAATGCCGACGGAAGTCTTGAACAGACCCTGGTTTTTGAAGGGGATTCAACGGAAATTGCCGGTGTGAATTTTGCCCTGATCAAGGAAGCCGATTGGAAAAAGGAATGGATAAAAGTTGACAAAGACAAACATAAACTTGTTGTTAACAAGAAATTTTCATCGGTAAAAGAGCTGAACAAATCCATGAACCCTGCCGACACCAACCTGTTGGTTATCCGGGTGGATGCCAAACTGCATCGGAAATTCCGGTGGTTCTTTACCCGTTATGTATTCGACGAGACCGTCCTTAGAGCCAATCCTTTTCCAATGTTGGATGATCACAAATATTTATCAGATGAAGAAATCAGGCTTATTTCCATGACTGATGACAGGCGCAAGGCTGATCCCGCATACGATTCCATTAAGTATAAAGAGACCGAAAAACATTTTGAGGATTTTCTTTTCCACAGCATGTATGAAGATTTTCACAAACAGCTGATTGCCGTTCTGGCCGCAGACCCGTCACTGACCCTGACCCCCCAGGCACTGGATAGCCAGAAAGAGCTGATATATAGTACATTAATAGATAGCGTTAAGGGTAATACACCGGATGACATACTTCAGGGAATCGGGCTCATCATTGATCATCCCGATATCCGGACCATCAGGGAAAAACATCTGAACTATTTCGAACGGTTTCAGGAAAAAATGAAATTTTATGAATCGGCCAGTGATGACATGTACAAATTTGCCATCCGCATGCCTGGAATTTTGCTGACCACCAATAGCCCTAAAATAGAAGGATCGCAAACCAACTGGGAATTAAGCTATTATGATTTCTTTTTCAAGGATTACACCCTATCGGCCGAAAGCCGTAAAGTAAATTCCTGGGCCTTCATCGTTGCCGGATTAATCGTACTGATCGCTCTCACCGGCCTCATCACCACCAAACTAAAAAAACCATAAGCCCTCCGTCACCTAACTTTATGCGTTCTAAGTACTTTAGGCACTCCAGGCACTTCTTTTTGTAACAATTCTGCCGTTACTTTGTCACATAGAAAATATAAAACTATACTCATGAAAAAATTCGCTATTCTTTTCTCAGCTATGATGCTGATTTCCGGCACGTTTGTTTTCGCACAGTCTCTGGATGATGTTCTGAAACAGCACTTTAGCGCTATCGGACAGGATAAACTGGTCAAGGTGAATTCGTTCAAAACCATTGGTAAACTGGTTCAATCGGGTATGGAGATTCCCTTTATCCAAATGGCCAAGCGCCCCGACCTTCTCAGGGTTGAAGGAACTTTTCAGGGTTTGACTTTTATTCAGACCTTCAATGGCAAAGAAGGATGGAATCTGAATCCATTTGCAGGAGCCACCGAGCCGCAGCCCATGTCGGAGGATGAATTAAAATCACTGAGATATTCTGCCGATATCGACGGAATGCTCTGGAACTGGAAAGACAAAGGTTATACGGTTACCCTGGAGGGCAAAGAAGATATGGAAGGGACTTCATGCTTTAAAGTCAAACTGGTTACCAAAGACGCTGACTCATTTACCTATTACCTTGATTCGGATTCTTATATGATGATCCGGACGAACACTAAAGTGAAGGTGCAGGGTAACGATACGGAAAGCGACACTTATTACAGCAATTATATGCAGGTTGAAGGAATGGCCATGCCGGGTAAAGTGGATACCAAGATGAACGGACAGGTAGTCATGACCATTGTGACGGATAAGGTTGAAATCAATCCTGAACTCGACAAATCGCTGTTCGAAAAACCGGCTAAATAGACGAAGAAGAAGATCGTGAAGCGAAGAAGAAGACCGGTGGACGAAAGAAAGATCGGTGGACGAAAGAAAGATCGATAGAAGTGTCATCCCCGCGAAGGCGGGGACCCCGTCACGCTGCCTCTAACCTCTAACCATATATACCCATGAATTCAAGATCAATATTATTAATCTTTCTGGCATCAGCCGGCTTAAGTACCCTGCCGGCCCAGGTGACAGACGCCACTTTCGGCGATATTCAGGGCCGGCAGATCGGTCCTGCCAAAATGAGCGGTAGGATCTCGTGCATCGCCGCAGAAAACAAAGATCCCAATATCGTATGGGTTGGTGCTGCCGGTGGCGGTGTATGGAAATCACTGAACCAGGGAACCACCTTCAAGTCGGTTTTTGATGATTACAGTCAATCGATCGGCACCATTGCAATCGACCAGAAACGGCCCGATACCGTTTGGGTGGGAACCGGAGAAGTATGGGTGCGTAACAGCGTATCGGTGGGAACCGGGATCTACCGGACCACTAACGGAGGCGAGAAATGGGAGTTTAAAGGCCTGGAAAAAAGTGAACGGATCGGCCGTATACTGATTGATCCATCAAACCCGGATATAGTTTATGCGGCCGTTTTGGGCGCATTATGGGGCGACAGCGAGGACCGTGGCGTTTATAAGACTACAGATGGCGGTAAAACATGGTCGAAACTCTTGTATGTCAGCCCTTCGGCAGGATGTTCTGATATGGCAATGGATCCGGAGAATCCATCCATTATTTATGCATCGATGTGGGACTTTCGCAGGCAGGCCCATACATTCCGATCCGGTGGACCCGGAAGCGGATTGTATAAATCGGTCGACGGCGGAGCCTCCTGGAATAAAATCCAGGAAGGACTTCCGGCTGAAACACTGGGAAGGATTGCCCTTGCCATTTCCCCTGTGGCACCAAATTACCTGTATGCACTGGTTGAAGCCAAAAAATCAGCCCTGTACCGGTCTTCAAATCAGGGAGTATCCTGGGAAAAGATGAGCGACCAGAACATGACCGGTGACCGGCCCTTTTATTACAGCCTTCTTGTACCGGATCCGGTGGAAGCCGAACGCATTTACAAGCCCGGGACCATGCTTTGGGTAAGTTCCAATGGCGGCAAGCTGTTTCAGAATCCTTCGGTGAGCGGCGGATCCTATCACAGTGATACCCATGCCCTCTGGATAAGTCCGTTGGATAACCGTCTGATTTACATGGGTACGGATGGTGGCGTATATATTTCTTCAGATAAGGGGAATACCTGGCGTTTCGTTCAGAATCTGCCTGTTTCCCAATTTTATCACGTCAGTGTTGACCAGAAAGAGCCGTATAATGTTTACGGCGGTTTGCAGGATAACGGTTCATGGATGGCACCGTCGAAAAAATCTGGAGGAATCAGGAATTCCGACTGGAAAAATATCGGTTTCGGTGATGGTTTTTATACTTACGGGGATAAAACGGATCCTGATGTAACCTATGCTCAATATCAGGGGGGCCGGATTTACCGGACCAACCATAAAACAGGGGAGAGCAAGTTCATCAAGCCATTCCCTGATGAAAGCGCAAGCGCCCTGCGGTTCAACTGGAATGCCCCGGTGGTATTCGGAGAAAAATCAGGCTGGCTGTATGTTGGAGCTCAATATATTTTCCGGTCGAAGGACAAAGGCGACACTTTTGAAAGAATCTCGCCGGATCTCACCACCAATGACCCTGAAAGACAAAAACAGGAAAAATCAGGCGGGCTTACCATCGATAACAGTTCAGCCGAGAATAACACCACCCTCTTTTCGATCTGTGAATCACCGCTTGATGAAAATATCATCTGGGCAGGAACAGATGACGGGAACATTCAGCTGACCACCGATGGCGGCAAGACCTGGAAAAAGATTAATGACGCGGTTCCCGGACTTCCCCAGCTCGCTTTCATTTCCCATATTGATGCGGACCGCAATAATAAGAATGCCGCCCGGGTTACTGTGGACGCACACCGTAACGGGGACATGAAACCTTATATATTTTCCACCAGTGATCTCGGTGTGACCTGGACATCTCTGGTCACTCCAGCCATTCAGGGTTATTGTCATGTCATCAGCCAGGACCCGGTGAATGCCGATCTCATTTTTCTCGGAACAGAATCCGGTCTTTTTGTGAGCCTGGATTACGGAAAAGAGTGGGTCCGCTTTAAGAATAAGGTCCCGCAAACGGGTGTATATGATATGGCTTTTCAGAACGTCAGGAACGATCTGGTTTTAGCCACCCATGGCCGGGGCATCATCATTATCGATGATCTTACCGCCATGAGGAACCTCACCGAGCCGGTTCTATCAAAAGATTTTGCCTTTCTGCCGGTGAGGCCCTATTATTTTACCTCGGAAACAGGTTTGCAGGATTTTGCGAGTGATGCTGAATTCATTGGTCCCAATCCATCAGGCGCTGCCAGCATTTGCTATTACCTGAAGAAAAGACACGTGTTTGGCGAGATGTACCTGGAAATTTATGATGCGGGAGGGAAATTCCTCAAGAAACTCCCCGCGGGTAACCGGAAAGGGATAAACATCGTCCGGATAGCCACGGCCATGGAACCTCCAAAAGTTCCCAAGTCACCGAATATTCTGGGCGAGGCCGCCTTCGGTCCGGAATATCAGCCGGGCGAATATGCTATCAAAGTTATAAAAGGCTCTGATACCTTTCCCACCGCCCTGGTCCTGAATGATGTAGAACACAATCCGCATTCGGCGGCCGATCGCAGGCTTCAGCGCGAAACCCTGATGAAAGCATATAACCTGCTGGAAAAATTGGCTGCCATTGACGAACAGATCCTGGGTACCCGCGATGCCCTGAAAACAAAAGCAGCTACCGCCAAAGGCTCAGCACTGAAAAAGATCCAGGCTCAGATTTCCAGCTGCGATCAGCTTCATGAGCTTATCTCGGCTACCCAGCCCGGTGAAGGCGGGATTGCCGGACAAGTCCGTCTGAGGGAAAAAATTGCCGAAATCTATTCCGCAGTCGGAGGTTACCGGGGCAAGCCAACCAACTTACAGGTCAAGGCATTAGATCTGTACAGTAAAGAAGTAAATGATTTTGGGATGAAGATTGAGGCGATACGGGCGAAGCTTTAAGACGGGAGACGGAGGACGGGAGAACGTAAGATAATGGGTTTAAAGAAGGAGAAGATATTCTCTCTTCTAAACTGGATTAAATTTATAAATTTGAACCAACATCTAAACTCGTAACTTATGCCAAATCTTCTTTCACTCGGATGGATCGATTATGGGATCATAATCATCTATTTCATGTTCGTTATAGGAATAGGCTGGGCTCTGAAACGTTATATGAGTTCTTCCAAGGCATTCCTCGAGGCAGGACGCTCGCTCCCGGCCTGGGTTACCGGTCTGGCATTCATTTCAGCCAATCTCGGTGCCCTTGAAGTCATCGGAATGTCGGCATCCGGCGCACAATATGGTATGGCCACCACACACTTTTACTGGATTGGTGCCATTCCTGCCATGATCTTCCTGGGTCTTTTCATGATGCCATTCTATTACGGTTCGAAAGCACGTTCGGTTCCGGAGTATCTTAAATTGAGGTTTGATGAAAAAACCAGAGGGTTAAACGCAATCGCCTTTGCGCTGATGACGGTTCTTGCATCAGGGATTTCCATGTATGCCCTGGCTGCGCTGATGGAAAAGCTGCTGAACTGGCCTTTTGATGTTTCAGTCCTGGTATCCGCAGGCATTGTGCTTGCATATACCTATTTGGGGGGGTTATCGTCGGCAATTTATAACGAAGTACTACAATTTTTCATCATAGTAATCGGATTATTCCCGCTGGTTTTTCTCAGTCTGAAAGATGCCGGTGGCTGGACAGGCATGAGCGATACTTTGTCGGAAGTAGCTATTGGCAAAGGTTTTGAAGCGGGTGCCTGGACCCAGATGTGGTCACATTCAGGATCCTCGGCGGCTAATCCGATGGGTGTTGAGTGGTTTGGAATACTCATGGGCCTGGGATTTGTATTGTCATTCGGTTATTGGTGTACCAACTTCCTCGTGGTTCAGAGAGCCATGGCAGCCAATTCAATGAATGCTGCGCGCAAAACTCCGCTCATTGGTGCCCTTCCCAAGATATTCATCCCTTTCCTTGTTATTGTTCCGGGTATGGCTGCAATGGCGCTCGCTTCCAAAGGATCCCTTGCATTGGAACTTATGCCCGATGGAAGTCCTAATTACAACTCTGTGATCACTTCCATGCTCAGTCATTATTATCCGTCGGGGATACTGGGCCTTGGGCTGACCGCCCTGCTCGCTTCCTTCATGTCGGGGATGGCAGGTAACGTCTCGGCCTTCAATACGGTATGGACCTACGATATCTACCAGAGCTATATCAAACCGGGACAGAACGACAACCACTATCTGAAAGTCGGACAGATTGCCACTATTTTCGGGGTGGTCCTCAGCATCGGCGCTGCTTATCTGGCAAAACAATTCGGCAACATCATGGATTTTCTACAGATGATCTTCTCCATGGTTAATGCTCCTCTCTTCGCAGTGCTTTTCCTGGGTATGTTCTGGAAACGGGCCACCGGCAATGCGGCTTTCTGGGGTCTGCTGGTCGGTATTGGCTGCGCGCTGGTTCACCACGGATTAACCATACCGGTGGGCGCTGATCCGGCTGCCATAATCAAAGGAGGCTGGATAAGCATTGTTCATACTTATCCGAGCGGTATGGCCCAGAGTTTCTGGACTGCAATCATTGCCTGGACTTCGGCAACTTTCTTCACGGTGGGATTGACCTTTGTGACTAAACAGCTGAAAACCAATGAAGACCTGAAAGGTCTGGTTTATTCACTCACCCCGCGACTGATCGACAAAGACGACAAATGGTATAACCGGCCGGTCTTTCTGGCCATCATCGTTGCAGCCATCACCTTAACATTATCAATCATATTCTGGTAGGAGGAAAAATTATGAAACTAGATATTAAAATTCCGATCGGCATGCTATTTACCATTTTCGGGCTGATTCTTTCAGTATATGGATTGTTAACCGGCAGTGATAACGCTTTTTATGCCAAATCACTCGGCTACAATATTAACCTTTATACAGGGTTGTTCATGCTGGTATTTGGTGTGTTTATGTTAATTCTCTCACGAAAATCCATCAAAGAGATCAAATAAGAATTGCAAAAAAATAATCTCAAAAGTTTATTCATAGGTTATCGGTCAATAAATTCTAAAACGCGATTGAAGTTTAAGTAAATAGTGTAAATTTGATTGCAAATCAATCCGAGCTGACTATGGACTGGAGTAATAAGACCATTCTGATTGCTGAAGACGAAGATTCCAATTATCTGTATCTGGAAGCAGTTCTGCAGAAAACAGGCGCTTCTCTCCTTTGGGCACGAAGCGGTGAAGAAGCAATCGATGCCTGCAAGCAGAATCCGAAAATTGATTTGATCCTCATGGATCTGCAAATGCCTAATATCAACGGGTACGAAGCAAGGCATCAAATCAAATCCTTGTTCCCGCAAGTCCCGCAGATAGCCCAAACTGCCTTTGCCATGGCTGATGATGAAAAACGGGCAATGGATGCCGGTTTTGATGCCTATATTTCGAAGCCGATCAGAAAAGGAAATCTTTTGGCAATAGTCGGAAGATTTCTGGGACCTTTGGAATAATATTTCCCGATGGTACGGGTATTCATCCTTATCTGCACGTTACTCTTTTTGCGGATAAATCTTGCTTTTACCCAGGATTACCGTATCGAAAACATCACCTCCGAATATATTCGCATTGAGAAAGGACTGTCGCAAAACACGGTCAATTGTATCCTTCAGGATATAGAAGGGTATATCTGGGCCGGGACATGGAGCGGGCTGAACCGTTTCGACGGATATTCTTTCAAGACCCTTACGTTAAACATGGTCGATCCTTCCTTCGGACTTACCCATGCGACGATCACCGGTCTGGCCGAAGATTCGCTTGGATACATCTGGGCCGGATGCACAAAGGGCCTTAACAGGGTCTCTAAAAGGGATTTCTCCATCACTCAGTTCACCGTGGAAAATAGTGCCGAAAACGGAATGGCATCTGACAGTATCAATGTTTTATACACGAGTAAAACGGGATTGATTTGGATCGGAACCAACCAGGGAATTCTGGTTCTTAATCCGGTTAACCTGAAATTTACACACATTGAACACAACCCAAGGGACTTCACTACCTTGTCATCCAACAAGATAACCTGCTTCACCGAAGATTCCACAGGATCCATCTGGGTAGGTACATCTTACGGATTAAATAAACTGAATCCGGAAACCGGCCAGGCTATCCGGTACTATGCCGATAACCAGCCGGGAACTCTGGCAACCTCTGAAATCACCGCCTTAGGTACCGATAAGAATGGGGTGATCTGGATCGGGAGTCCTATAGGACTTCAATGTTATAAACCGCTGAGCCGATCATTTTTTAAGTTCCCCTTCCGGAATTCCAGCTCACAAAATCAGTCCGGCCAAATCCACATCAATTGCATTTTCCCTGATAAGGACAACAATCTCTGGCTGGGAACCAGGGAAAACGGACTTCTTCTATTCGATGTTATCAGGCAAAGCTTCATTAATATGCAGCAAAAAATACCCGAAAGCGACTATTTTTCCTATACCTCTTTCTCGTCTATTATTCAGGACCGCAACGGACTGTTTTGGTTGGGCACTGCACATAAAGGACTGGTGAAGCTGGTTCCCGATCCTCACGCTTTCTACGAAATCATCCGGTCATACTCCACTTTCGGAATTGCCGAACCCATTCCAGGCAACTTCTGGTTTGGAACACAGGATGGTGTGCTGATATTAAACCGGGAGAATAAAACCACTAAGTTCATCAAGCATACCAATACTCCGAATGCACTTACGGGAAATCAGGTATCTGATATTTTTAATGATCCGCCATATGTTTGGGTCGCAACCAGGACCGGGTTGAACCGAATCAAAACGGATAATCTGACCAACAAGGTTTATCATCCCGATCAAACAGGAAACTCCATCGCCGGTGACATGATCTGGCATATCAATAAAGATTCAAACGGGCATTACTGGTTTGCCACAAACAATGGACTCAGCAGGCTGGACGGCAATACCGGGGAGTTCACCAGCTACCGCCATGATCCGAATAACTCCAATAGCCTCAGCAATAATTATTGTCTGGATGTTTTTGAATTATCACCCGGTATTCTCCTTATTTCCACGCAATACGGGCTGAATATGTTCAACGAGACAACCGGGAGATGGACCAACTATTTGCCGGTTAAAGGGAATGCAACCACGATCAGTACTACCTATATTTTAGGTGTTTTCAGAGATTCACGCAATGAACTCTGGGTGTTTACCAACGGCGGCGGTTTTTGCTCTTTCGACCCGGTTTCCGGTACTTTTGAGCGATATACCACCACCGATGGCCTCTGTGATAATATAGTCTATGGCATTCTGGAGGATAAGGATGGAATATTCTGGTTACCAACCAATAATGGACTATCCAGGTTTGATCATCGAAACGACGAGTTTACGAATTTCGACGTTCAGGACGGCCTGCTAAGCAATGAATTCAATAAAAATTCAATTTACGCCGATCAAAATGGCGAAGTATTTCTTGGCGGCGTAAACGGAGTTATTGCTTTTTTCCCTCAGACCACCATCCGAACTTCAAAAATTCCGGTTACCCGGATCACCCGGTTTACTGCGCATGGATCTCAAAAACAGTATGATGTTCCACTCGGAGATACCATTAGAATTCCATCATCGGATAACACCTTCAGCATTTCTTTTGCTGCCTTGGATTATCTGAATCCGTTCAAGAACCAATTCACCTACTTCCTCGAAAACTCCGATAAAGTTAAAACATCCCTGTCTCCCGGATTGCACCAGGTTGATTACCGGAATGTTGTTCCAGGTTTGTATAACTTCAAATTGACCGGAACAAACAGTCTGGGGGTGAGAAGCAATGAAATTGTGACCACCATCATTGTGGTGCCTGCCTGGTATCAAACCAAGCTATTCCTTTATTTGACCTTATTTACTGTCCTGTTAATTTTATCAACAATCGCATACCTGAGAATTCAAAACTTGCGCACCAAACATGAGATGGAGAAAAGGCTTCTCAACACCCGCAATGAATTGATCCGTTCCCAGAAATTTGCCTTGCGTTCCCAGATGAACCCTCATTTCATCTTTAATTCCCTGAATTCCATCCAGAATTTTGTCCTGAAGAATGATGTCGATTCAGCAAATTACTATTTGTCAAACTTTTCCATTTTGATGAGAAAAGTGCTTGAATATTCTCAATACAATTACATTACGCTCCACGAAGAATTGGAGATGATTCAGCTCTATCTGAAAATGGAGCACATGCGGTTCAGTAAAAAATTCGAGCTTAACATTCATGTTGATCCAAAAATCGACCAGCATCTGGTCAAAATACCGCCAATGCTCCTGCAGCCCTATCTCGAAAATGCCATCCTGCACGGCCTTCAGCTCATCAAACACAAAGGGTTGCTCGAAGTACTGGTAACCGATCACGAGGATCATATGGTGATAACCATTGCGGATAATGGGATCGGTCGCGAGAAGGCCAGGGCAATCCGTGAGCGTTCCGGGCATAAATCAAGGGGCCTGGCAAATATCGAAAAACGGATTCAGCTCTATAACTCAATAAGTGACAAGCTATTAACCGTAAATATAATTGATCTTACTAACGAACAGGGAGAACCTTCCGGAACCCGGGTTGAAATTAGTGTGGCTTATGAAATGGAAGATCATTCTCAGGAGATTCTGGAATGAGAAGGATAATTTTGATCATTTGCCTGGCTGCCTGGGCAGGCGTTTGCTGGTCCCAACCATTAATGATGTCTAAAGAGCAGTACCGGAACCACCTGGAGGGCATTAAGGGGAATACTGCCGCATGCGGGCCAGGAAAAACATCCACCGAGATCAGTCTGAATAATGTCAGGGCACTAATTCATACCGGTGGTGACATGTGGTGGGATTTTAAAGTGGCCCGGTATGAAATTCCGAAAAATTCAGGAAAGACTGCCCTCTGGAATGGCGGCATCTGGATCGGGGGAACGGATGTTAACGGACAGCTCAAACTGGCTGCCGTGCGCTACCGTCAGGGAGGGGTCGATTATTTCACCGGCCCCCTGATCATTAGGGGAAATGCCCGGGGAACCACCGATATTGAGGTATGTTATCAGTATGACCGGCATTGGGAGATCTCTCGTTATCAGGTAGATGCTTTCCGGAATTGGTACCGTTCTGATGCTGCCACACGCGATCGCGAATACAAAGGATACAGCATTCCGGGCGTTATCCTCGACTGGCCGGCCCATGCCGATGCAGCAGGGGGTTACGACTTTTATCTGGCCCCTTTCTGGGACAACAACGACGACGGGATGTATAATCCGGCAGACGGTGATTACCCGTTTTATGACCTGGATGGCATCCTTCCGTGCGGAACCTCACGTGAGCAGAGAAGGCCCCGGCTTTTTGGGGATGGCACCCTTTGGTGGGTATATAACGACCGGGGAAATATCCATACAGAAAGCGGCGGTGAATCCATTGGAATGGAAATCCGCGCACAGGCGTTTGAATTCTCCACCAATGATGCGGTCAATGATATGAGTTTTTACAATTATGCGCTCATTAACCGTTCAACCTATACCCTGATCGATACTTATTTTGGAGTGTATTGCGATGGAGCACTGGGCTGGGCCTATGATGATTATACTGGCTGCCATGTGAGCAAAGGAGTCGGATATTTCTATAACGGCGAAGATGTTGACGGAAAAGGTGAAGCCTGGGCCTATGGGGCCAACCCTCCTTCCATCGGGATAGATTTTTTTGAAGGCCCTTACCAGGATCCCAATGGAAAAGACGACTGCACCAGCTATGACAATAAGCGGAATATCATTTGCAACGATTGTATCCTCAATGGTAACATTAACGGCCTCAACTTCGGCGATGGAATTGTTGACAACGAGCGCTGGGGCATGAGAAGATTTGTATACTACGTCAATACCGGCGGAGTCACCGGTGATCCGAATACCGCACCCGAGTATTACAACTTCCTGCGAGGATATTGGAAAGACAATGAGCGCATGCGTTATGGCGGCAATGCCCATCCTTCCGGTGGAGGTACCGGACCAATCACCGATTTCATGTTTCCGGCTGATTCAGATCCCTGCGGATGGGGACAGGGCGGTATACCCATGCCTTACTGGACTGAAGAAACGGCAGGTAATGCCCCCGGCGACAAGCGTCTGGTAGAATCATCCGGGCCTTTTGTCCTTGAACCCGGTGCCATCAACGATATAACTACCGGTGTGGTATGGGCCCGTTCATATGAAGGAACCCCTTTTGCATCGGTAAATCTGATGCTTCAGGAAGATGAAAAGGCCCAGCGGCTCTTCGAAAACTGTTTTAAAATAATCGATGGCCCCGATGCTCCGGAACTCACCATCGTGGAACAGGATCAGAAACTGATCTTCCATATCTGGAATAAACCTTCGTCCAACAACTTCATGGAACTATACCAGGAACGGGATCCGTTCATCGTTTGTCCACTCGATAAACCGGACTGCGATGTTTTTTACAATTTCCAGGGATATCAGATTTGGCAGTTTAAAACGAACAGCGTATCGATCAATGATGCAACCACCCATAATACAACCTTAACCCGGCTGGCCTTCCAATGCGATATTCGCGACGGAGTGAGCCGTATCCTGAATTACAACTGGGATCCTGATCTTGAAGCCAATATACCGGTTATTGAGGTACAGGGAAAAGATCAGGGCATCGAACACACCTTTGTTCTGGAGGAAGATCTTTTTGCAGAGGGGGTACGCACGCTGGTAAACTTTAAGAAATACTATTATCTGGCGGTTGCTTATGCCTATAACAACTTCCTGAAATACGATCAAAACAATCCGGATTCGTTTGAAGGTCAGCGCAAACCATACCTCGCCGGCCGTAGGGGAGCCGGGGGCCCGATCAAGGTTTACGAAGCAGTCCCTCATAAAGTGGAACCGGAAAATGGAGGAACGGTGATTCAGGGCATGTTCGGTGCATCTCCTTTCATTGTTCAGGTGGAGGGTCACGGTACCGGTTTGAATGCGGTAGACATTACCCAGGCCACCCATGATGAGATCATGAAAGGGGCCCCGTGGAAAGCCACTAAACTGGAATTTCTACCGGGGAAAGGCCCGATCACGGTTAAAGTGGTTGACCCGATGAACGTTATTGACGACACCTATACC
>Ga0172379_10002592_pt1 | contig 31407 bp, 36 predicted proteins | sample GrowelOW334metaG_FD_119756 | JGI IMG/M metagenome (GOLD analysis project Ga0172379, IMG submission 119756) | Groundwater microbial communities from an aquifer near a municipal landfill in Southern Ontario, Canada - Groundwater well OW334 metaG | ecosystem: Environmental > Aquatic > Deep...
AATTTCTTCAATCACCCCGGTAATACTATTTACAATTATTCTTAAGCTATGCATTAAGGCTTCCCGCACTTGAGTGTCGGAAATAGTAACTTCTTTAGGCAGGCCGGAAACCAAATCGCGACCGCGCATTTGCGCGTAAAGCGGTTCGGGTAACGGATACGCGCTACCGATTCTAATTTTTACATCCTCTGCCGTACGTTCGCCCAACAATAAATTAAAATTATCTCTGGCATATTGGATAATATTTTCGTTCATCTCATCACCTGCCACCCTAATGCTTTTAGAAATAACAATTCCGCCTAAAGAAATAACCGCAATCTCGGTGGTACCACCGCCAATATCCACAATCATACTGCCCGAAGCATCTTGCACATTCAAGCGACTGCCAATAGCCGCGGCCATTGGTTCCTCTATTAAATAGGCATGCGATGCGCCGGCATTAATGGCCGCGTCCTGCACGGCTCTGCGCTCCACGTCGGTAACGCCCGAAGGAATACCAATAACCACGCGGGGCCTGCGCAAAAACGCATACGTGTGCGTATGCACTTTGTCTATAAAATATCTAAGCATGGCTTCGGTAACTTCAAAGTCGGAAATTACTCCATCAACAAGCGGACGCGTTGCCACAATGTGTGGCGGGGTACGCCCAACCATACTACGGGCTTCACTGCCAATAGCCAAAATTTGTTTGGTGCGTTGGTTTACTGCCACCACCGAGGGTTCATTTATAACTATCCCCTTGCCTTTAACGTAAACCAAAGTATTGGCTGTGCCTAAATCGATGCCAATATCCTTAGAAAACCGCTGGTAAAATTTATCAAATATCATATCAAGTAAATCCAAATCCCAAATTTCAAATTTCAAACAAATATCAAATGCGGAAATTTCAAAAATTAAGAATTGGAAATTACAATTTCATTTGACATTTAATTTGATTTTAAAATTTTATTTTACTTTATTAAACCCATTAAGTCCGAGGTTTTAATCAGCTGAACTTCTGATTCACTCCGTTTCTTTACTTCCACCGAACCTTTTTCTACAGTCTTTGGCGACACCAACACCCGGAAAGGAATGCCGATTAAATCGCTGTCGGCAAACTTCACCCCGGCACTGGTTTCCCTATCATCATATAATACCTCAACCCCAGACTTAAGTAAATCCTCATAAATTTGGTCGGCTTCCTTTTCCGCGCCCTTAAGCGCCAATAAATGCACACTAAAAGGCGCCACATTAGCAGGCCAAATAATCCCTTTATCGTCGTGGAATTTTTCCACAATTACGCCCATTAAGCGAGATGTTCCAATACCGTAACACCCCATGATTACAGTTTTTTTAGCGCCTTGATTATCTGTAAACTGCAAATTAAATGCCGAGGAATATTTGTCTTGCAGTTTAAAAATATTACCCACTTCCGAGGCTTTGGTTTCTCGCCAGGTAGTAGGTCCACAATTAGTACACGAAACGCCGTCTTCAAAAATTTCTTTATTCTTGGCAATACCGCACTTTTCACAAATATAGATTGTGTCTTCGCCATTTTCAATTTCCACCTGGTACTCGTGGGAGTATTTGGAAAAAGTTCCCCCCGAGGCTTCTGTGAGCAAAGCATTCACGCCTAAAGTTTTATAAATCCTTTCATAAGCCGGAATTGCTTTTTGGTTATAATATTCTTCCAAGTCCTCAGCAGTGGCGTGAAAACTATATAAATCTTTCATTCTAAATTCCCGACCACGCATTAGGCCACTCTTTGCCCGCGGTTCGTCGCGGAATTTGGTTTGAATTTGGTAAACCGCCAACGGCAAATCTTTATAGCTGTTAATAATCGGTTGGGCGGAAGGCGTAACAATTTCTTCATGAGTCGGACCTAAGGCATATTCACTACCGTGTTGGGATTTTACTTTAAACAAGACATCCAAAGTTCCCCAGCGACCGGTCTTTTCCCAATTTTCCTTTGGGTGCAATACCGGCATAAACATCTCGTTGCCGATTTTGTCCATTTCCACCCGTACAATATTTTCAATTTTTGTTAAAACCCGCTGACCCAAAGGTAAATAATTATACACTCCAGCCAAAACTTTCTGCACAAATCCACCCTGCTCAAGGAGCCTGGCATTAACAGACACGTCGTCGGCCGAGGTGGTTTTAGATGTTTTTAAAAAATATTTTGATTGTCTCATAAGGTCAAATTATTTAATTTCAAAATTTCCTTTACCTTGCTTGTTGTTAAAATATAGTTGTTCAAAATATTTGGAATGTCTTAGCTTCCCGAGCACAGCTTCAAGATAATGAGTAACCTGGAAACTGTTCAGCTGGCAAATATTTGCAATCTCATCCAGATTTTTCCCTTGAAAAAAATGCAAGTATAAGACTTCTTTAAAATGCGGTTGTAATAAAGTTTTATCGTTCCAGGCGTCTTTCAATACTTGATGTAATTCTTTTAAATAAACTTGTTCTTCCGGATTCCTATTAGGATCCAAAATCATTTCGCCAAACAATTCGTCGAAACTTTTATCATAAACTTTTCTTCTTTTTTTATTACTAGCCATTCTGTTTGAAACTTGTTCACTTTTTTCTGCCATCTTCAAGATACGTGCTTCGTGCTCAGAAATTTCCGGTTTGTCCACTACTGGCTGATTGATAGTTTTCGCATCAGGATTCGCGGTCTTACCAAAAATTTCGTCCTGCTCGTCCTGCCCGATTTTTCCACTTTCTGAGCCCCACATATTATTTCTTTATCACATCATTAATTGTTACCGCCACCATTAGCAAAAGTAAAAAAACAAACCCGGCAACATTTACTATTTGTTCAAATTTTTGATTATTCTTTTTCCCGCGAATTTTCTCTACCAGCAAAAACAGAACGCGACCACCGTCAAGCGCCGGAAAAGGCAAAATATTTAACACCGCCAAGTTTAAAGATAGGAACGCGGTAAATTGCAACAAATAAATAAAGCCCATGCCCGCGACTTCACCTGTCAGCTTGGCAATTTTTACCGGCCCGCCTAAACTGGAAAAACCGGTATGACTAACAATCAAGCCATACAACCCGCTAACAATATTTTTTAATCCCGAAATGGTAGTTTTGCCACCTTCCCACACAGCTAAATATGCCGGATATTTTAACTTACCAACCAAAGACAAAGCCACACCTGTAGGGCCTTCGCCTTGAGGCGGATTGGCATTTGGTACAACAGAAATTTTTATATTTTGTTGTTGTCTCTTAATAGAAAATTCAACCGGCGTTCCAGCATGCGCTTTTACATAAGTTTGAATTTCCGGTACAGCCGAGAATTGTTGTCCATCAATATCTAAAACGATATCATTGATTTTAATTCCGGCCTTATCTGCCGGTAAATCTTTAACCACTTCCAAAATGGCAATGTGCTGTCCGGTAAATTGAGCATTTTTAGGAACGTCTGACAAGCTGGTTACGGCCACCGGCAAGCCCACACCATAGCCGACAGACAAAAGCACCCAGGCTAGAATTACGTTCATAATCACGCCGGCGATGAGAGTTAAAAACCGTGGCCAAAAACCTTTGTTAATAAAACTTCCGGGGTGCTCGGCATTTTCATTATTCTCTCCTAAAATTCGCACAAACCCGCCCAACGGAATGGCGTTGATTGAGTAAACCGTTTTACTACCATCAAGTCCGGGTTTATGACCCCAAATCATTTTCCATTTTCCGTCAATTTTTTGTATTCCGGCAATTCGCGGTGGAAATCCAAACCCAAATTCTTCTACTTGCATTCCGCTTTTTTTAGCCACAATAAAATGCCCAAATTCGTGAACGAAGACTAATATTCCTAAAACAACTATAAAAATAAGTATAGTGATGATCATATTGTATTATCCACAGATGCACAAATCACACAGATTCACAGATTGCGCATCAAAATTTAATTTGCAACTCTTTTAATAATAACTCCATGTGGACTATATACCCCAATTAGCCCATATTTTAAATTATGTGCTTTTAGATAAGCAAGCACTTGACGAATATGTTGAGGGTAAACTTTTTCTGCAACTTTTAATTCTAAAATTAATTTATCTTTTTCATTTTCTATTAAAAAATCCAGAAAGTATCTGCCGATAGGTTTATCTGATATTTTCAACGTATGCGCCAATTGCTCAGTAACTTTTAACTTCTTCTCCATCAGCTTGATTTTTATTCCTCTGTAATAATATTTTTCCTGATAACCAAATCCAAGCTCGTTATAAACAGCATACAAAACACCAATAACTTCGTGACTTAAATCATATGTTGATTCAACAGGCATAAAATCTGTGAATTTGTGTTATTTATGATCTGTGGACAATTATATCGTCATTATTTCTTTTTCCTTGGCTTCGGCGTGTCTTTTAATTTCCTCATTATACTTGTCCACCACTTCCTGTAATTTCTTTTGCCCAATTTGCATATCGTCTTTGCTAATAACTTTATCGCTTTCCGCTTTTTTCATTTCTTTGTGAACAATTTCGCGGACATTACGAACACCGATTTTTCCTTTTTCCGCCAACTGGCTGACCAACTTGGCCATTTCTTTTCTACGTTCTTCGTTTAGTGCCGGCAAAGAAATTCTAACCACCACTCCGTCATTGGATGGGTTAAAACCTAAATTGGCCATTTGAATCCCTTTTTCAATGGCTTGAATTTGGCCTTTGTCCCACGGCGAAATTACCAAAGTTTTGGCATCGGATACGGTAATGGATGCTACGTGCTCTAAGGGCGCCTTAGCGCCATAAGATTCCACGGTCACGGAATTCAGTAAAGCCGGATTTGCCCGACCGGTACGCACACCGGACAGCTCGTGCAAAAAATGGTTCATGGCTTTTTCAAATGCTTCTTTATGCGTATTTAATATTTGTTCAATCATAATTTAGGTTATTAATTATTGTTATAGTTATTATTCTTGCAAAACGTATATCCCGGCATACACAATCTGTGGCAACTGCGGATCAATTAAAATATAATTAATGAATCCTGCCGAAGTAATACTTTGCGTCTGCCAGGTTTCCCCGCCATCAATGGATTTATATATAGTAGAACCAACACTTGAATACACTATATTACTGGTGCTGGGGGCAATCGCTATTGCCTTAGCCTCGCTTTCGTCCGGCTTAACGGGCAGATTTTGCTTGGTCCAAGTTTTCCCTTCATCCACGGTTTTAAATACTCCTTTGTTGGTTGTAGTATAAATTAAAGTCGGTGTAGAAAAATCCACGAAAACTTGAGAAAATGAATCTATAGTGTCTTTATTGTAGGACAAATTCTGCAAACTAAAAGTTTTACTCAAAGTTTCAGTCAAGTCCGTAAAATTGTCCGCAAATCCGCTGGACTTAAATAAACCCTTGGTTTTAGTTAGCACATACACGTTCCCATTTTGCCATAACACGCGATTTATGCGATCACTAAAATTGTTGGCTAACTGCCAGGACATTCCGCCATCCGCGCTTTTAACCACACTCCCGGAAGTCATACCAATCACCAATTGGCTCGGATTGTTTGGATTTATAGCTATTGCTCGCACCGCGTTGGCGGCACTTTCTTCGTTGTAGACCTGATTCCAGCTGGCACCACCGTCTGTGGTCTTAAGTACCCGGCCATGATCCGCATAAAAACCGGCCACATAAATTGTCTTAACATCATACGGACTAATCACAAAATCATATACATATATTTTAGATAAAATATTTTTCCAGGAACCGCCGGAGTCTTCGGATTTATACAAACCGCCGGTATAACTGCCCATAAAAAGTGTTTCCCGATTCTGCGGGCTAAAAGACAACTTGGCGATATTCAGCCCAGCCAAACTCACAGTGGTACTGCTGGCGATTCTATTGGCAAATTGCCAATCTGCCCCGCCATTCACGCTTTTTAATACCCCGCCAGGCAATGTTTTGGTAAATGGATTGCAAGACGCAGCCAAAAAAACAATTGCCAAAGCCAGTAAGAATTTTTTATTTCCCATCTTATTTTTAATTAATTACCCACTAATGATATTTATTGCTTGGCAATAATTACCGAAATTATTTTCCACTTAGGATCCGCGTAATCTTTTTAATCTGCGCCCGCCTGCAATCGCCTGAGCTCAAGCGATGGCGGGCAGGTATCCGTGAATTATATTTTCAAAAATAAATTTTGCAACACTAACTTTTTATTAAAATTCTGTTTTAAATCCGTTAAAGAACTCGCAATGGCGCCAACTTTACTGTAATTTTTTGGACTTTCATTTAACTTGCCGTATTGCCAGAACAACCAACAGTTAAGCATGCTGACTAAATCTTCGTCTTCTAATTCCGCAAACCTCGGAATCTTGGCCAATTTTTGGCCGGACATAGATTTATTTAATTCCTCATACTCCTTAACCGCATTTTTTTGATTTGTAAAAAATTCTTTATTCTCGGAAAGTTGCTTTAAACGTCCGAAACTACCAAAACTTAAGTCCACCATTTCATCGCTTACCGCTAAACCCAAATCGCCGGAATACTTTGTCAGCTCCGTTTTGGAAAAACCGTGGAAATTAAAAGTTTGACAGCGCGAGACAATAGTCGGCAATAATTTTCCAAACCCGGCAACCAAAATTATAATCGTACTGTCCGAAGCCTCTTCTAAAGTTTTTAACAACGCGTTACCACTTTGCTGATTTAAATTTTCCGCATTATTGACGATTGCCACTTTATACTTGCCGATAAACGGTTTTAAACTCAACCGATTAATAAATTCCAAAGCCGATTCCATTTTTATCTCACCCTCAACGTCAAGCAATAAAAAATCCGGGTGTCCGGCCACATTTTCTGCCCCGAGAATTTTTTGTGCCAATTCTATTCCCAAGGCTTTTTTCCCAACCCCTTGTGGTCCAACAAACAAATAGGCGTGCGGAAAAACTCCGGCGTTAAGCTGTTTATCTAAAATATTTTTTATGGTTTCGTGGCCGAAAATTTGAAAAGTTTTGCCCATAACTGTGATTAATCATAACATTTTCGGCTGTTTATGCCAAATTATTACTGGGCAACAATCACTATGCCAACCGCCTCGGGGCTTAGATGATTATGAAAGCCCCAAGTTCCGACTTTTTCAAATTGGAATTGATATTTCCCGCCCGCGGCAATGGCCTTGCCAGCGTCAAAACCCGGATAGCCGGTATGTGACGGGTGCGGATCGGACGCCGGCCAAAAACTTGTGGTGCCGGTGTTTTTAAAAATTACATAATCCCCGACTTTGATGTTTAAAGTCTGGGGCGCGAACTTTGTGCCGTCATAATCTATTTGCCAAACTTGAATGTCTGGCGCAAGTGATTCTCCTTCGCCACTGCTGTAAGTCCTTGGCACATAATCCGGACTGGAAGTGTTATTTTTGGTCGTTGTCGCTCCGCTCGGCTTTGGAACATCCGCGCTTGATTGATCAGGCTGGGGCTGATTGGCTTGCTGACCACTCTCATCAGCAGATGGCACTGTTGGAGCCTGGGCTAAGTTTTTTTGATACAAATAATATCCCCCACCAGCCAATAAAACCGCCATTACTAAAATAATAGTCGTCTTTTTTACCCCGTTAGAATTAGCCATATATTTCCTTTCAAAAACAGAGCATTGTACCCAAATTAGAATGTGACTTCTAACGGGGTGAATATGCGTTTCGTTAATGCTATAATGTACCTATAATTATATCATATTCTATGCGTAAAATTATTGTTAATGAACCGGTGACCAAAGCCAAAAAACGTGAAATAAAAAAACGCCCGCGAATGCAAATTCACGGCCGATCTTTGCTCACCAATAAGCCCCATGCCGGTAAAAAACTAACTTCAAGATAGCCTTAAATCTTAATTCATGATTCATAATTCTCGAATTCTTATCCTGGTCGGCCCCACATCTTCCGGCAAATCCGAGTTGGCCGTCCAATTAGCCAAAAAATTCCACGGGGAAATTATTTCCGCTGACAGTCGGCAAATTTATAAAGGGATGGATTTAGGCACCGGCAAGGTTCCTGGTAAATGGAATTTGTCTAATAAGTCCTATCCGACTTATATTTATAAATCCATCCCTCATCACTTAATAGACTTTCAAAATCCCGCGCGCCAATACTCCGCTTCGCGTTTTCAAACCGTGGCGCGAAAAAAAATTGCACAGATTATTAAGCGAGGGGTCGTACCGATTATTTGTGGCGGGACTGCTCATTGGATAGATGCGGTGATTTACAACCAAACATTGCCTGAAGTCAAACCAAACACTAAATTACGGGCGAAATTGGAAAAGCAATCCGCTGAAGCTTTATTTAAAAGGCTAATAAGATTGGATCCCGTGCGCGCTTCCAATATAGATAAATTTAACAAAAGAAGATTAATCCGCGCTCTGGAAATAGTTATCTCCACCGGCCGCCCTGTGGCGCCCTTGGGCGCCGTCCTGAGCTCTCCCGATGCATCGGGAGAGCCAAAGGGTCGCTACCCTACCCTTTGGCTCGGAGTCAATCTCCCTCAGAAAGACCTGTACCAAAAAATTGATGCTCGCTTAAAGCAACGATTTAAAGCCGGGATGATAAACGAAGTTACTCAATTACATAAATCAGGATTATCTTTTAAGCGCCTGGAAAGTTTTGGTTTGGAATACAAATTCATTTCTCTTTTTTTGCAAAAGAAAATTTCTCGCGAAGAATTAGTTATCCAGCTTTCCTTTGCCATAAAACATTACAGCAAACGCCAAATGACTTGGTGGAAAAGAAACCAAGAAATCATTTGGATAAAGCCGGAAATAAAAAAAGCCATAAAGCTCACCAAAAAATTTCTAAAATCATAAGGCCTATAAGACCTATAGGACCTATTGGTCATATGCGTCCAATTTGTCCTATTTGTCTTATTTCTCCTGTTTTTAAAGTCTCTTAACTAAGAGGCTTTTTTTGTATTACCCTTGACAAAATCCACCAAAAGGTGTATAATATTAGGTCTTTATAATGCACTCAAAGTGCTTATATAAGACTTATTTTTGTACATTAAATATATCTTAGGAGGATATATTTGGAGAGAAGAAAATTTCCCTTGGGCAAATTGCTCGCAAACTTTTTTGTGTCCAGTTTGTCCAAGGGAACCACTGCAGAGTTTCATTTGGTCGCACCTCTCGCCGGCAACCCCGGCTAAGGATATTCCGATGAAATCCATTTTTTCGTTCGTCATTCTGGCGACCCTAGTCGTCAGCGCCCAGGAAACCCCGAAGAACATCTGGCAGGCCCAGGAGCTTGCCAAAAAGGTTTTCGAGAATCAGCCGGCCACAATGGGCCAAAAGGCCCAGACCGGCCGCTCGGCTGAAAACACGCAACAATCCGTGGGAGAACCATTCGTGGTTCTCCGGAGCAACCTCGCCGAGTTTTCCAACGCCTCACCGGCGGTGGAGATTCGGATGGATGTACTGAAAGAATATAACAATCCGGTGTTCGCCAGCGTCCAGGTCGCCAAGTGGACCGGCACCGACTTTACAATTCTGGGGTACGCTGTCCCGGAAGCCGGCGTGTACGGTAGCTTTGAAAAGCTTTCCACGAACGCCACGTACGTCGCATACCGGGCCAACTTCCCGGAAGCAGGCTTCGGCGACACCTACGTGTTCACTTTGGCCGTTTACGACCAAAACAGTGGACAGGTGGTCCAACGGACATCCACCCGCTTCATGGTAGGTGGCGACGGCTTCGGCCATCGCTTTGCATACCATCTGGACGGTGCGATTTACGCGAATGGGTTCCTGTACCTCAAGGGGGTATTCCCGCAGGTACCAAAAGTCTGGGTTCGGCTCGGCGACCCACGCAACAACTCCACGGGCTTGATGGAAGGCACAGTCGCCTCTTCAAACCTGATTGTCGTTCCATTCACCCTGCCGATGGTGAACAGTTACTCGTTTCCATACGATGTGGTACTCCACATCGCGGAGATGAGTGAGTCATTCACGCTCCCCGGAGGGCTGAAGCTGGAAGCCAGCGCCCAGCAAACGCTTCCACCCACGGTCGCCCCGCAGAAGTAGATTTTTCTTCTCCTCCATTCCTCACGCCAATTGTGGCGTGAGATGAACACACTCGCACCGGCGATTCCCCTTAAAGGATATCGCCGGTGTTTTGTTTTTTACTCTTTATGATATGAAATATGTCAACTCTTGACCCCGTTAGAAATCCTTTTAAACCAAGGTTTGATAAAGAAATAATATAAGTCTCTTATTTATAAGGGTTAATTTCTAACGGGGGTTGACAAAATCTACCAAAAAGTTTATAATATGTAATAATTCTGCGAGTTCGGGCAGAATTGATTTTATATCGGCATAATCCGATTTCTGGTCTATCGCAAGACCAAACCCGAATAAACCTGACGGTGTAGCAGATTACAAAGCAACCCGCCACAACAAATCCTGAGGAGGATTTCAATGCGCTTAAATTTTTCGATCGTTGTCGTTCTTCTTTTCGGCCTATGCCTCACGGCCACGGGCGCGTCTGTGACTTTTAAGGCCACAGGCATGGGCAATGCCTGGCCATTTGATGAGGCATATGGGACAGGAGGCTACCAGCAGGTATACTCAGGTTCCAAGTTTGGGACGACTCCAGTCACCCTGACTGGGGTGACCTTTGGACTCGCGTTCCCTCAATATTACGAGGGTGGTGGGTGGACACTGGCTATAGGGTTAAGCAGTCACAACCCCGGCGTTCCGCTCAACAATAATCTGAATAACCTCGGGCCAGATTTCGGCCAGGTCTATTCCGGCACATCAGCACCGGACAACGGACAGGCTAGTTTCATTTTTCAAACTCCGTACACATTCAATCCCGCTGGTGGTGACCTGCTCATGAACATCACCATGGTCGCCAACGACTGTGGAGGTTGCGCCATGACGGCGGGATATTCGACTGATATCAGTCGAATATTTAAGTGGAGCGGCGCTTATGCCGACCACATACAGGCAGAAAGCGGGTACGGCCTGAATACCACTTTCCAGACCGCAACGCCCGAGCCGTCGACCTACGGCATGATGGGCCTGGGTCTCGCGGCTCTCGGCCTGCTCCGACGCCGGAAGTAGCCCGATGAGGTGGCTCTCATCGGCAACAACCAAGCGCATACAATCAACGAACGCGGACATGTCTAGCCAACATTGCCCGCGTTCTTTCTATTTATATACCATTTTACCTTGCTTTTTTTAGTAAAATTTATTACACTGGCTATCTGTAAATTTTTCCAAACGAAAGCTTGGATACAAATATCAACAACAAGAGGAGGACTCAAGAATGAAAGCAACTGTTTTTTATGTTGCAGAAACTGGCAACGGAAGGGTCGTTATATGCGTCACTGACGGGGAGGTTAGGGTTGTCGCATTCTCCCTCGAAAAAGGAGGTCCCTGGAAATCCCCTGCCCCACCCAAGAGGGGCGATCAAATCACACTTGAAGGATTGGTCCCCGCTGGGGAAGGACTGTGGGTACCGACATCGGCATTTCCACTCCCGGCTGAACCGCCAAAAGCCATGATTCGAAGGGCGATTGAAATCAGATGAATGGCCCGGAAAAACCCTGTACAACTTGCTCGGGGGCAAAGGGCGGTTGCAAAACCTGCGCCAAGCGATTGGCGCAGGACCTAAGGATAATTCGCCCAGGCAAACCAATCCCCCGGCCCAAAGCCACCCCCGCTCGCCTGCCACGCAAATAGCAAAAACGCCGCCTAAGAGACAATCTCTGAGGCGGCGTCTTATTTTGTTTAGCTACATACTACTTACTACAAGCTACTTGCTACTCCAGCTTCTTTTTAAGAAGTTGGTTAATCATTTGCGGATTGCCTTTGCCTTTAAGTTCCTTCATGGCCATACCCACCAAAAATCCAAAACTCTTTTGCATGCCCGCTTTATAATCTGCCACAGCTTTAGGATTGGCGGAAATTACTTTATCTAAGGCTTCAACAATTGCGCCCTCGTCGGAAACTTGGGTTAAACCTAAATCTTCCACAATGTTGCTCGGGTCTCCCCCGGCATCGAACATTACTTTAAACACCTGTTTGGCCGCACTGCTGGAAATTTTTCCGCTGACAATTAATTTAATAAGTTCCGCAAAATTTTCCGCATCCACTCTTGAGTCTGCCGGATGAATGAGTTGTTGATTTAATAGCGCACTAAAATCCTGCAAACACCAATTGGCGGCCAATTTAATCATTTGCGTTCTATCCAAACCGTTATTGTTATGGTTATCGTTATTGTTTTCCTGTAATATCCATTCATCTATTTCACTGACCACATCTTCAAAATAAAACGCCAGCTCTTTCCAATTAATTAAATTTTCAGTGTCCGCTTCCGGCAAACCGAATTCTTCCAAAAACCTTACGCGTTTTTGCGCCGGTAATTCCGGCATAATGGCTTTAAGCTCGCTTAAATATTCTTGGCTAAATTGCAAAATTGGTAAATCCGGTTCCGGCATATAGCGGTAATCTTGCGCGTCTTCCTTGCTTCTTTGCTCCACTGTGCAGGAATCTTTTTCATTCCAACCCATAGTCACCTGCTTTGGAGTTTTACCTTCTTTTAGCATTTCAATATGCCGGGCAATTTCGTAATTTACGGCACTTTCGGCAAATTTAAATGAATTAATGTTTTTTACTTCCACTTTATAATTTGGTAAACCGGTTTCACCGGGCTTGCGCACGGAAATATTTGGTTCACAGCGCATAGTTCCTTTTTCCATATCCGCGGTAGACGCGCCAACATAGCGAATAATATTTCGCAGTTCCTGTAAAAATATTCTCCCCTCTTCCGCGCTTTCAATATCCGGCTCCGTGACAATTTCCAAAAGCGCGCAACCCGCGCGGTTATAGTCCACCAAGGAATACGGCAAACCCTCGGGATGAATATTTTTCCCCGCATCTTCTTCCAAATGTGCCCGGGTAATGCCAACTCTTTTAATTTTGCCGTTTACTATAATATCCAAATGCCCATCCCTGGCAATCGGCTTGTCGTACTGGGAAATTTGGTAACCTTTAGGCAAGTCCGGATAAAAATAATGCTTGCGGTCAAATTTGGAAAATTCGTCAATTTGGCAATTTAATGCCAATCCTACCATAACCGAAAGACGAATGGCTTCTTTGTTGGCTACAGGCAAAGTCCCGGGCTGACCGGTTACCACTTCGTCTATATTAGTATTCGGTACAGTTTCATCCGGATTATTCGCGGCCGAAGAAAACATTTTAGATTTGGTATTCAGTTGAACGTGAATTTCAAACCCAATTACCGGATTATATTCAGTTGATGATGGATATTCTTTCATATGATAGTGAGTAGTGATTAGTGGACAGTGAGTAGAAGACGGGTAATTATTTATATTCAAAACCCCAAAGGTATTTCTCCATGTGATCCATGTTTATTATCGTACACTATACTTAATCCTTTACCCCTTTTTTCTATTCCAAAATAAGAATAGGCTGATAAAGGATATTCTTGCTTGGAACCTTTTGCATCAATTAGTTTAAATAAACCTTGGTTTATTTCAATTTTAAAACCATTACTTTTTAAAATTGCTTCAACTTCTGGAGAAACATAAATAATATCCGGTTTAAAAGTTTCTGGTTTCATAATTCCTTAATTCTTGATTCTTGCTACTTAATACTTGGATGCTTCTTGTGCCAATCCGTAACTTGCTGATAGGCGAACCCGGCGTTAAAGACAACTTGTTCACCCCATTGTGGGCCAATTATTTGCAAGCCAACGGGCAAACCGACCCCATTCGACGAGCTCAGGGCTTCACCTTGAGGCTCAGCAAATCCGCAAGGAATAGAAAGCGCTGGCAAGCCGGCCAAACTTCCCGGAATATTCAACTGGTCAGCAATATAACCGAATAACGGGTTATCTTTGGCGTGACCAAGTTTAATTGCCACATTAGGGCTGGACGGGCAGGCTAAAATATCAACTTTTTTAAAAACATCTGCAAATTCTTTGATAATTAAACTCCGAACTTTTTGTGCTTTTTTATAGTAGGCGTCGTAATACCCGGCCGACAAAACATAAGTACCGGTTAAAATTCTGCGCTTGGCTTCGTCGCCAAAACCCTCGGCGCGGGATTTTTCGTAAACTTCCAAAAGATTTTTCGCTTCACTGGTGCTATGACCATAGCGAATTCCGTCAAAACGCATCAGGTTGGAGGCCACCTCAGAAGGACAAACAATAGCATAAACCAAGGAACCGTATTTAGTGTAAGGCAAACTGACATCCACAATCTGCGCGCCCATTTTCTCGTATTCTTTTATAGCTTCCATGACGCGCTGTTTAACGCCGTCTTCCATACCATCCACAAAATATTCTTTTGGTACGCCAATTTTAATGCCCTTCATATCGGCAGATAAATTTTTTGCGTAAGTTGGTACCGCAATGTTGCCGGTAGTGGAATCTTTTTCGTCCCGCCCGGACATTATTTCCGCCAGGTGCGCCAAGTCTTCCACATTATTAGCAACGGCGCCCGGACTGTCGAGCGATGAAGCCATAGCAATTATTCCATAGCGACTCACTCGGCCGTAAGTCGGCTTCCAGCCGGAAAGACCGCACAAACTGGCCGGCTGACGAATACTGCCACCGGTTTCCGTGGCTGTAGCCCAAGGAGTCAAACCGGCTGCCACTGCGGCTGTAGACCCGCCGGAAGACCCGCCGGGAATTCTGGTATTATCCCACGGATTTTTGGATGCGCCATAGGCGGAAGTTTCGGTGGATGACCCGTGAGCAAATTCATCTAAATTGGTTTTGCCTAGTAAAACGGATTTCTGGGCATTTAATTTTTCGGTGACGGTTGCGTCGTACGGCGGTTTGTAATTGTCCAAAATTTTACTGGAAGCGGTTGTACGAATATCTTTGGTGCAAAACAAATCTTTGGAAGCATATGGGATACCGCACAAAAATGGATTTTCACCTGCCGATGATATAAAATCGTCGGCATCTTGAGCTTGCCGAAGGGCGACTTCCTCTGTCACTGTCACAAAAGAATTGAAATTTTTATCCAGCGTCTTAATCCGCGACAAAAAATACTTCGTCATTTCCAAGGACGAAATAGTTTTATTATCCAATAATTTTCGTAATTCTGTTAAAGTTTTATAGCTCAGTTCTTCGGTCATTAAATTAAGTAAAATTCACAAATTAAATAAAAATAACCTGCATCAAATTTTGGTCAATTTTATTTAATTTTATTTAATTATGGTCAATTATAATATCGCTTTTACTTTAAAATATCCGTCTTTAATTTCCGGGGCTTGGGCGAATATTTCCGCGTGGTTTTCGGCCATTACCGCCTTGTCTTCCCTTTGGACATTGACCAAGCCGGTAACCTGATTTACTTCTTCTAAGCCCTCGGTATCCACCTTTTTCAATTCATCCACATAGCCTAAAACCGTGTCCAAATTCTTTTGGAATTTTTCCACCTCCGCGTCACTTAAAGCAATGCGGGATAATTTGGCCAGTTTTAATACTTCTTCTTTTGTAAGCATGCAGAAATTATAACAAATCCGGAAGAATTTGTGTAGGGTCAAATTTTGGTCAATTTTATATAATTTTACTTAATTTTGATCAATTACTGTACTTCCCCTTGCTGTTTAAGGCGTAAAAATATCGCCATTAAAAATTGTCGATTGACTTCGCTTTGCATTTGCTCAAACAAGTGCCGACTTTCTTTAATATAATCAATTAACGGATCTTCAGAAGCATAAGAAAAAAGATTGGCTTCTTCTTTCAGCACATCCATTAATTCCAGCTGTCCGCTCCATTGGTTATCGATAATTTGTAAAATTAAACTTTGGCTGGCCTCGTAAACTTCTGCTTGGCTTTTTATTTTTAGCGCAATATTTTCCAAATAATCACCCAGCTTAATTTCCATGTCCGTAACATTTTCCCCGGAATTTGGACTTTGATAAAAAGGATTCAACCATTCATTCACAAACCCACCCCGTTTATTTTTGCCTTTTAAACTATTTGTTACTTCATTTGCTTCGGTTGTCACTTGAAACACATCCCGCATTTGCTTGGCAATAATTTCGGCATCCGCGGAGCTTAAAATTTCCCGTAGAGTCGTTCGAATAGTCTTTTTTAAAAAATCCAAGAAATTAGCTTCATTTTGCAATAGCGAATCGCGCAAATTATAGACAAACTCCCGCTGATAGTTTGTTACGCTGTCATATTTGTATAAATATAACCGCGAGTCTAAATTTTTACTGTCCACAAAATTCTGCGCCTTTTCAAACGCGGCGCTGAGAGTTTTTCCGGAAACATATTCGTCTTCCGGAATATCATAATCTTCCATGGCGTCAATAATTTTTTCACTGCCAAACAACTGCATAATTTCATCTTCCATGGAAATTAAAAACAGTGATTCCCCCGGCTCCCCTTGCCGGCCGGCACGACCGACCAGTTGGTCGTCAATCCGGCGTGATTCATGCCGTTCTGTTCCGAGCACAAACAATCCACCGGCCTCTCTAACGCCCGGCCCCAGCATAATATCCGTACCTCGGCCAGCCATGTTGGTGGCAACGGTAATCATTCCGGTTTGCCCGCCACGGGAAATTTTTTCCGCTTCGGCTTTGTGATCTTTGGCCGTTAAAATTTGATGCGAAAATTGCGCCTCATCAAGCAGGCCCGAAACCATTTGCGCGGTCTCTACGTTCCGCGCGGCAATCAGTAACGGTTGACCGCGTTTATGGACTTGTTCCACCTTTTTCATCATCCCCAAAAATTTGCCTTTTTGCGTTTTAAAAAACAAATCATTGTGTTCAATGCGGGCCAACGGCCTATTGGGCGGAATTTTTATGACATCTAGTTTATAAACTTTGTTAAATTCGTCGCGTGACCGCATCACGGTCCCGCTCATGCCGGACAGCTTTTCATAGCTGGGAAAAAAATTCTGGAAAGTTATGGCCGCTTGGGTACGGTCAGACTCTTTAACATCCACGCCTTCTTTGGCTTCTATGGCCTGGTGTACGCCGTCGGTAAATCGCCGACCCGGCAAAACCCGGCCCGTAAATTCATCTACAATCTCCACTCCGTCAGGAGTAATAATATAGTCGCGATCTTTTTCAAAAATCACTTTGGCTTTTAAACACACATCCAAATAAAACACATACATTGGATTGTCTTTGGAGAACACCGGCTCACCCAATAATTTTTCCACCAAATCCAGACCCTTGTCCGTCATGTTTAACTGCTTGTTGCGGTAATCTACAGTGTAATCCTCCCCTTCGGTTAATTTATTGGCAACTTTAGTGAAGATGTCATAAAAACTCCGTTCTTCTTTTACCGGCTCGGCAATAATTAACGGCGTGCGTGATTCGTCTATTAAAATGCTGTCGATTTCATCTACAATGCCAAAATGCAATGGGTGTGACGCGCGCAACACCCGGTCAGCTTTTGCATAAACCAAATTATCGCGCAAAAAATCAAATCCAATTTCCTGATTGGTCACATAAGTAATGTCGCTGGCGTAGGCTTTACGCCGGTCGGTATTTTCCATGGTGGAAGTTACAAACCCCGTTGTCATTCCTAAAAAGTCGTAAAGTTTACCCATCCACTTGGCGTCTCGCTCGGCTAAATAATCGTTAGTAGTAATTAAATGCACGCCCTTGCCGGTTAAAGCATTTAAATACACGGGCATGGTTTCGGTTAAAGTTTTTCCTTCGCCCGCGTTCATTTCCGCGACCCGACCGGAATGGATTATTAGGCCGGCTAAAATTTGCACGTCATACGGCAACTGCCCCAAGACCCGCCTGGACGATTCGTTGGCCACGGCAAAAGCCGATACCGCAATAGTGTCAATTTTTTTTCCTTTTTCCAAATCCGCTTTAAACGCCAAACCGGCCAAACGTAATTCTTTGTCTGTCCAGCCTTCCAGCTCTTTGCGTTCTCGACCCACCAGCTTGACCCGATACTGCAAATCGGCCAGCGCATTGGAGTCAATATAATTATTGACCGAATCCTTTAATTTTTCTACAAAGCCCATTTTTGTTTCTTGATTTTGATATATATTTCTACAAAATATTATACCATAATTTTAATCAAATGAAAAATTTAAATTATTTTTAAAAAATCCGGCGGGGTGTTAGTCCGCCGGAACGATTGGATAAATCTGCCTGCCCGTCACATCAAAAATAGCAGCGATCTCCATCAAATTTGAAAAGCTCTGATAGCTTTCATTTGAGCGATCTTGGTAGAACGCCTCTCCCCCTTTAATTTTAACCAGTCCGGGTAGGTCGTCGTATACTAAAACCTGCCCATCAAACTCGCAAGTCCCGCCATGCCTCTGTTGCGGTGCCATTCTGCGAGCAATGCTACCGCCACTAAACCCTTTGGCCCAAACAATTCTGGTTTGCATTTTTCCTGCTCCTGATTTTTTTTCTTATTTGTTTTGGGACAAATAATAACCCTTTCCTTTTGGGAAGGGGTTGATGACAATTTTGATTATTCCAATTTTTGACGGCCGTCAATTTTTGGAATTATTATCAATGCAGCCCTTTCCCAAAAGTGAAATACAGTAGCAAGAAGTTAACCTAAATAAAACATTCGATTTTCTTTAACATATTTACTTATTATTCTTTTTTTATCGCCTTTGGTCTTTGCCAAAATTTGCCTCACAATTATTCCTCTAAAACTATTTTCAAGCACTTTTATTTTTCCTTTATTTGAGTAAATTATTTTAATATTTTTTATTAAATCCATTTCTGTTAAAATTTCTTTTTTGGTTATTGCTTCTTTAATCACAAATCGACTAAAACAGCCTGCGTATTGCCTGAAGGTTTTGCAATTTAAAAAGTATTGTCTGCCAAAAAGTTTTTTGTCTTTTGAACTAGCAATCAGCAACCCGGCTGAAAAAGTTCCGGATTTTTCATTTTTTAAAAGGGTGTAAAGTTTGCTTTGTAAAAATTTCTTGCCGGGAAGTTTGTTTATCTCGCCACAATCATAAATAAACCTAAAACCACGCCAGTTGTCCAAAAAAACTGTATTTAAACCTTTATACCGTTTGAGGATATATTTAATTTTTCTTTTTGCTGTTTGTAAAATTATTTTATTCATAAAATTATTTAGGGTTTAGGAGGAGAGGGCCGATTGGGCACTCCCCTCCTTGTTGCTTAAAGATACGGCACGGGACATAAGGGATAACCGCCAAAACAGTCCCCCAAGCCTTCAACGGTGGCGCGACATCCACCACGACACTTTTCCCATTTGTCGCAGGAGTGGCAAGGTTCACCCACCAAATCCTTTGTAAGGCGAAGCCTGTTGCAGATTAAATCTGACTCATAGGCTTTCTTAATACACCCCACCTCTTTAACGTTGGACAGATTGACAGTGCTATTACTGCACGAGCGGATACTGTCGTTGACCGCAAAGTAAAGACCTTTGTCAAAAAACGGACAGGAACCGAAAACGTGAGGCATGAGAACCTCTGCTGGATTAAGGCCAAAATCTGCACGGACCTTCTGGATTTGCCGAATCATTTCGGCAATCTCCTGAGGCGTGGGTGCAACCTGCCAGTACTGTTCTCCAACAGTTTCGCCTGACCCCATGAGTTCCAAGTCGGTACCGATGTTATTTTTCAGACACCAACTATAGTACTCCGGCACTTCGGCAACATTACCTTTTCTGACCAAGTTCTGAACTCTAAACAGCGGATCTTTGTATCCTGCTTTTTGAAAAACGCTGATTGCCTTGATCATCCGCGAAGCTACCGCCTCACTACGACCTATCATTTCCGCCTGAAGCGGAAGAAGGGCGGTATTTTCAGGATTGATATTAAGTTTGCCGGTCACGTGCACACTTCGCTCGAACAGCCACTTGGCCATCTTGGGCGTAATATCAAGCATGTTGGTAAATATCCACGGCAGAATATTCCTCTGCAGTAGGATCTCAACATACTCTTGCAAATAGGGCCACTTAAGAGGCTCACCACCAAGGATGTCCATAGTCTCCAAATCTTTACCGCGGTATTCGCGGCACAAATCGAGTACACGAACAGCCTGACTCAAAGTCATTTCACCCTTGTTCAACGCACCCCTCCTGGTCATGTAACAACCGGGGCAGAGAAGTTGACACTTGGTGGTAACCTCGATAATCCCATAGCGAAGACCTTCTGAGTTCGGCCTGTTTTCATATCGACCGTCAATCTGAGTAAGCTTATTCATAAATCCTCCGATTTATTTCTGCTTGTTTTGGGACAAACAAAAAACCCTCTCCCATAAGGAGAAGGCTGGTTTGATAAACCCCTTTTACACTAGCGTACTAGTACGCTAAAGCGAAAGCACTATCAACTCAACCCTTTCCTTACGGAAGCAGAGTTATGATGATGCTTGTTTAAACGCTTGATGATAAGCTGATACCCACCCATGCCTTTTTTAAGCCAGGTTGAAATACGAGCAATGGTTCGTGGGCTAAGACCGGTCTTACCGCGAATAGTAGAATAAGAAATATTTAGGTCTAACATTTGCGCTGCTTGCCAGCGATTCCCGAATTCGTTTATTTCCGGAGCGGTTAATAAATCACGCAAAAAGTTTTTAGCCTCGGTTGGATTTTTCAATGCCAAAACCGCTTCCACCAAACTATCTGTTTTTTTGTTCTCCCATGTTATTGGCATAAAATTAACTAATTTTAATTAGAATCTTTTTGCTATACCAAAGTATAGCGATATATCTTAGTATAGCGGATTTAATAAAATTGTCAAGCCAGGTTTAATCCCCTGTGGATAACCCGGTTCAAAAGTACAAAAAATGTGTATTTGTGCTATAATTAATGAGTAAGTTTTTAATCAAATAATTAAAAAAATATGATATTCCTTTGGATTATTTTGGCAATTGTCATAATTGCCGCGGTGTTGTTTAATGGCCTGGTTCGTTCCAAAAACCAAGTGGACGAAGCCTGGAGCGACATAGAAGTGCAATTAAAAAGAAGATATGACCTTATCCCCAACTTGGTGGAAACCGTTAAAGGTTACGCCAAGCAAGAATCTTCCGTTTTAGAAAACGTGACTAAAGCCCGCACCATGGCTATGGGCGCCGGCAGTATGGAAGAAAAATTGAAAGATGAAAATATGCTTTCGGGTGCGTTAAAAAGTTTGTTTGCTGTTTCCGAGGCTTACCCGGACTTAAAGTCCAACCAAAACTTTATGAAACTGCAAGCGGATTTAACCGACACCGAAGACAAAATCCAAGCGGCCAGACGTTTTTACAACGGCAATGTCCGCGACTACAATACCAAAATTCAACAATTCCCGACCAATATGTTTGCCGGGATGTTTGGTTTTGGCAAACGCGAATTCTTTGACATCGACGAAAAAGGCCCTGAAGGCCAGCCAGTATCGGTCAAATTTTAATCAATCTTATGTCCGAAAAATCTCCAAACTTAAGAGGAGAAAATTTTTCTGTTTCTATCAGTAACAGTGAAACCTTAACAGGATCCCAAATCGCGGCAAAAAAATTTGCAAACAAATTGGGTCAAGAAATTCAAACAACTATACCAGAAATTAAAGAAGCATTCTTAAATGGTCTTGCTTTAATGGAAATAGTAGAGCGATTTGGTATACAAAATAGATTCGGCATCACCAACGAAAGAACAGCAAGAGAAGCTGTACGCGATGCCTTAAAAGGTTACGAGAATGACAAAGGGTACGAAGGTCTTATAAGTTACCCGGGGTTAATTGAACCTGAAATTTGGGAAAGAATCTCAAAAGAACATAAAACTTCCGGGTCACAAAAAGTAGGTACTCGCATGAGGGAAGAAGGACGGGGTTTTTTTGCAATGACTGAAGAACAGCGTATCGATGTGGGAAAGAGAAGCGGACAAGCTCTATTGGAAAAAGGACTAGGAATTCATAAACAAACCTTTGAAGACAAACAGGAGATGGGGCGGAGAAATAGAGATGCGGGCATAGGAATATTTGCACAAAGTCCTGAAGAACTTAGAACCGCCAGGATAGCCGGAGCACGCTCTCAAATAAAAAATAGGGTAGGAATCCACTCCCAAACCCCAGAAGAAAGAAAAAGCTTAGGCAATAAAGCTGCAATTAGCAGAGGAGAAATACCATTTAGCGAAGAGGAAGTAGAATTTATCAAAGGATTAACTCTCCTCCCAGAATATCAACGTGGCAAACTTACAAACATGCACAAAATCGCCCAAGCTATAAATCAAAAATTCCATGATGGAAAACCGGTAAGAAGAAACAAAACCATAATAGCAAAGCTTAGAAACTTAAAGAAAAAGCCAAAAACTAATTAATTTTTCTATGCTCACCTACGATTTAATCAACAAAAATAAACGCGAAAGCTGGATTTTAATATTCAGCTTTCTTATAGTAATTTCCCTGCTTGGCTGGGCATTTTCTATTCGTTTTGGTGATGTTAATATTTTGTACTTTGCCGTAGGCTTCTCTATTTTTTCTTCGTTTATTTCTTATTACTTTAGTGATTCCATCACTCTTGCCATTTCCCAGGCCAAAGAAGTAAACAGACAAGACAATCAAGAATTGTATCGCCTGGTGGAAAACCTTTGTATTACAGCGGGTTTACCAACACCGAAAATCTATATTATAGAGGACACCGCGCCAAACGCTTTTGCCACGGGCAGAGACCCTCAACATGCCGTAGTTTGTTTTACCACCGGGATACTGGCCAAACTGGAAAAACCGGAACTGGAAGGCGTGGTGGCTCACGAACTTTCCCATATTGGCAATTATGATATTCGCGTAATGACTTTGGTGGTAGTGTTAGTCGGAGTAATAACTTTGCTGTCCGATTGGTTTATGCGCGCCAGTTTTTTTGGTCGCAGAAAATCCAGCGACCGCGAGGGAGGACAAATAGGAACTATTTTAGCAATTGTCTCTCTGGTCTTGGTAATTCTTTCTCCAATCATTGCCACGCTTATTAAACTTGCTGTTTCCCGCAAACGCGAATACTTGGCCGATGCCTCGGGAGCACTCTTAACGCGCTATCCGGAAGGACTGGCAAGAGCTTTAGAAAAAATATCCGCGGATACCGAACCCCTAGAGGCGGCCAATAAAGCCACCGCGCATATGTATATTGTTAGCCCATTTCATGACGACAGCGACCCTTCACTCATGCTCGGAGCCACCGGAAAAAAAGGCTGGTTTTCCAATATGTTCAACACTCACCCGCCAATAGAAGAAAGGGTTAAAAAACTCCGCGAAATGAACCTATAATAATTACTTATCCTCCTAAACTTTCCAAGGGTCCGACGAAGCCTTGCGAAGTTGGAAGCATAGGCGAAAGGGAAATTAATTTATGAGAAAAGAAGGACCAATCCCTAAGGAGTCGCCCGTTAGAATAAATCTTGCTGTTGAAGCACAAGGAAGTATGGCTAAGGCCAAAGAAAGAAAACTAGATACACGGAATATAATAATCGCACATTCAAAAGAAATTTTTAATGGGTCTTACAAACTGGAAAATTTACTAACAGATTCCAAAAAATTTAAATCGCTTTCCGCTCTGACTAGTTTTTTAACCAGCAATTTTACCACCTACGATCTAAAAAAAATTATCGGCACCATACAACAAAATGAGGCTTTTATGTCAAAAAATAGAACGTAAATTTTTTAAATACTAAAAATTGAGAAAAATTAATTTATGACTTTCGGATTCAGACCACACGAAGCGCCCAACCGCACTATGCGAGACATAACGGAAAAGGCACAGTCAAGAAAAATTGAATTAAGCAGGATAATTCGCCAGCATTTAGACGAAATATTTGCAGGAAGTTTTACTGATAAAGATTTAATTAACACTGAATTAGGCTTCCAAAATGAAAAGGCACTGGGATCTTTTTTATGGACAAATTTTGGGTCTAAATTACTAATCAAAGTAGCCCAAGATATTCAAAAAATAGACTCTATCGATACTCATACTAAGAATGCACCAGAGCCCAAAAAAACCGAAATCAAACCAGATAAAGAAAAACTTACCTCTATAATATTATTAGAGTGCTCATCAAAAATGTCCTCAATAGTTTTAGCAAAAAAAATTGAAGATCTCATTGCTTCCGACAAACTACCAACCAAAACTGAGCTTTACAAAATTTTTTTTGTAAAGTCGGTTCGTGAATTAAGTACAGTTATGTTAACAAAATGGCAATTAAAAAATCTCAAATAATCAAAAAATTGCTTTACTTATTACCGAACTATTAAACCCTCTCGCCCGAAGTTTTTGGGCGAGTTTTTGTCTTGCCCCGTAGCTTTCGTCTTCGGTGGAATGGTACCGGGGTTTTGCCACTTGTTTTGCATCTTCTTTGGAACCGGGCAAAGTTTTTTTTGTCTTGTAGACACTATTCGCATTAAATTTCTTCAAAAATCTATTGGCGATTTTTATTTCTTCATCTTCACCTAAACCTTCACTTAACACGCGCTCGATAATGTTTTGCGGAAGGCGTTTTTCCATTAACTTTTTTTTAATCCCGTAATACCCAAAAGTTTTATATTTTTTTAAATTTTCCAAATATACTTCCGCATAACGCTGGTCGTCCACATACCGCGCTTCCTTTAATTCTTTCAGTACTGTGTGGATAGTTTCCTCCGTATAACCTTTCTGCTGTAATTTTTTTTCTAATTCACCACTGGTGCGCAAAGACAAGCTTAATAAATATACCGCATACTCATATGCCTTTTCCTTATTATCCGGCTCTTTGGTTAGTATTTTTCGCTTAAACATAAATCTTTTTCAAATTCTATTATCAAACCATTGACTCGAGTGATAACTAGCTGTAAAATACACTCAATGATATAATTTAAGTATAACAGATGTTCCTTGTGCCCACCTATAAGCTATAAGCTAACACCTAAAAGCTAAACAATGACCAACTTTACCTACATTTTAGAACGTCTCTCCTCTCGCGCCAAGAACGCGCTCATTATGGCGCAACTGGTCAGCGAAGAACTTAAGCACGATCATATTGGTACCGAGCATTTGCTTTACGGCGTGGTTTCGGAAAAAAGTTCTTTTGCCGCGGAAATTCTAACCAAAACCAAACTGGCTCCGGAAATTGTTAAACAAGAACTAATCCTGGTTAACAGCAACAACTCGGTCGCCGTATGGAAACCGGTATTAAGCGAAAATTTAAAATCCGTTATTGAAAAATCTGCCATTATTGCCAGTCAGTATGGCTATCAGTTTATTGGTACCGAACATTTTTTGTACGGTTTGTTAAACGTCCCTCACAACAAAGCTAAAGTTCTTCTGTCCAAACTCGGCATAGATATTTCCGACCTGCAACAAAACTTGAGCAATGTGTTTGAAAATATTTCCAAGTTTCCGGAAATGCCGGAAGCTCCGGGAATTTCCCAAGCGCCGTTTGAAAACGGCACCAATCCAATGCCCAAAATGCCGGAAAATAAAAAGGGTGGGATGCTGGAATTGTTTACCACTGACTTAACCAAAAAGGCTGGCCAAGGTTTGGTTGACCCGGTAATCGGCAGAAAATATGAAATTGAGCGCATGGTTTCTATTCTTAACCGCCGAACCAAAAACAATCCCCTGCTTATTGGTGAAGCCGGCGTGGGCAAAACCGCCATTGTGGAAGGCTTGGCTTTGGCCATTGCCAAACGCGAAGTGCCGGATTCTTTGCTGGACAAAAAAATCTTGAGTTTGGATTTGGCGTTAATTGTGGCCGGCTCAATGTTCCGGGGAGAATTTGAAAACCGTTTAAAACAAATTATTGACGAAGTTAAAAATAACAAAAACGTTATTTTATTTATAGATGAACTTCACACCATGGTCGGCGCCGGCGCCACCACCGGTAGTTTAGATGCGGCCAATATTTTAAAGCCTGCCTTAGCGCGTGGCGAACTCAGAGCCATTGGTGCTACCACTTTAAAAGAATACAAACAACACATTGAAAAAGATGCAGCCCTTGAACGCCGGTTCCAATCTATTTTGGTGGACGAACCCAGCCGAGACGAAACCGTAGAAATTTTGCAAGGTCTGCGCCCCAATTACGAAAAACATCATAACGTCAGCATTTCGGATGAAGCTATCCACTCGGCCGTGGATTTGTCCACCCGCTATATTCAAGACCGCTTCTTGCCGGACAAAGCCGTGGATTTAATCGACGAAACTGCAGCCTTTTTGCGGAGCATTAATTCCAACAGCAAATTACTGAGGATGACCAAAAAAATCGAAAACGATTTAATGGCTTTGGAAGAAGAAAAAACCAAGGCGGTTTTAGGTCAAGATTTTACCACGGCTTTGCATTTGCGCAGTCAGGAAGAAAAATTGCTCAAACAAAAGGAGCAATTAAATAAAAGCTTAGCCGCGGAAGAAAAAATTCCCACTCATACCATAACCGGACAAGATATTGCCCACACCGTTTCCATGATGACCAAAATCCCCTTGTCCAAACTGGCCAAAACGGAAATCGGCAAACTGGCGAATTTAGAAAAAATTCTCAAAGCCAAAATTGTCGGCCAAGACGAGGCTGTGGAAGAAATTTCCAAAGCCGTGCGTCGCAGTCGCGCCGGCCTTTCCGACCCGCGCCGGCCTTTGGGATCGTTTATATTCTTAGGCCCCACAGGCGTAGGTAAAACCGAAACCGCGAAAGTTTTGGCACAAGAAATTTTTGAGGACGAAGATGCGCTCATTCGCGTGGATATGTCGGAATTTATGGAACGCCACAATGTGGCAAGGCTAACCGGCGCCCCGGCCGGTTATATTGGCTATGGCGAAGGTGGCAGACTTACCGAAGCGGTACGACGCAAACCTTACTCTGTAGTCTTATTTGATGAAATTGAAAAAGCCAACCCCGACGTATTTAACATTTTCCTACAAATTCTGGAAGATGGCCAACTGACCGATGCCGAAGGAAAAAAAGTTTCTTTCCGCAACACGGTTATAATTATGACTTCTAACTTAGGGATGCAGGAATTAAGCGTGGCCGCCGGGAAAATTGGTTTTGCGGATAAGACAGAAAATAAACAAGACCAAAAAGCTCAACTGGAAAAAGAATACGAAAAAATTAAGGAAGGGGTGCTTGAGAACCTAAAAAAAGAATTCCGTCCTGAATTTTTAAACCGTATAGACAAAATTATTGTCTTTAAACCACTTGGTTTTGAGCAATTAAAAAAGATTACCCAACTGCAAATTGCGCTGTTGCAAAACCGCTTGCTGGAACAAAACATTCAACTGAAAATTTCCGCTTCGGTCATTAAATTTATTTCCGAAAAAAGTTTTGACCCGGCGCAAGGCGCGCGCTTTGTCCGCAAAAATATTCAAACTCTACTTGAAGACCCACTGGCGGAAAAACTGGTAACCGGCAAAAACTTCAACGGCGCGAAAATTTCCGCGGATGTAAAAAATTCCCAAATTGCCTTTACCGTTCAAAAACTGGAAAAAATCCCGGTAACTGCATAAATTAAATTTTGATTCCTAAAAAGCCCTCTCAAAAGTGAGGGCTTTTTAAATTTGCATATTTTAAAAGAAAAATATATAATCTGTTTTATCTAAACCCTTAAGGAGGGAAGATACCATGGGTCAGCCAACACTAATTCGGTTCGCACCAATGCCCTATCCACACAAGCGTGATAGAGCACCGGAAAACCAAACCCACCCAGGACAGGCATTTGCCGCCGCCCGCAAAGCCCGAAAGATCCATCATGAGCCAACAGCGGAACAAATCGCTGAAGGACTCGCCTATCGTGAAGGCAGGATGCGGGTCGACCTTTCCAAAATCAACGGCTACGGATCGACTTCAAGATACAGCCCGTGGTAAACCTGCCACATCATAGCCGCCGGGAGGTCGGCAAACATATGCACACAAAAGACCGCTTTGGCGCAGGCGGTCTTTTTCTTTTGTTTTAATTTTTTGGTAAAATAAATCCATACGTCCAATATGTCTTAGTCGTCCTATAAGTCCTATTGCTATGTTAAATTCTTTTCTCAAACCTCTTTTCTCCGACGTTAAAACTTTTGTGTTAGACACCCTTTTCCCCAAACGCTGTTTGGCTTGTGAGGCGGAGGGCGAATTTATTTGTTTGGATTGCAAGGCCTGTTTAAAAACTTTGGAATTCCAACGCTGTATTGTTTGCCAAAAACCCGCCCCCTTTGGCCAAACTCACCCACGTTGCCTTACCCCTTTTGGCGCTGACGGACTTATTAGTTTTTATGACTACCACGATGAAAAAGTCTCACAAATTTTAATTAAAGGAAAATATTCTTTTCTGCCCGAAGTCTACAAAATTCTTGGGGAAATGATGGCAAAAAAATTGCAATCTGATGCTAATTTTTCATATCTTACATCTTATATCCAAAATCCTACATTTGTCCCCATCCCCCTCCATTCTCATCGCAAACGCTGGCGCGGGTTTAACCAGGCGGAAATTTTATGCCTTAGCTTAAGCGACCATCTCTCCCTCCCCTGCACTAATGTACTAGTACGCTGTAAGTCCACGGCAGTGCAAAAAGATTTAAAACGCAATGACAGAGTAAAAAATATTAGGGACGCCTTTGTCCTATCTGATAATCTAAAATCTTCAATCTTAAATCATTCATTTATTCTGGTTGACGATGTCGCCACCACCGGCGCCACTCTCCTGGAAGCCGCCAAAATCTTAAAAAGAAACGGCGCCAACAAAGTCTTCTGCCTAACCGTTGCCCGAGATTAACCCCTTTTCAGCAAAATACTACAATAATATGTATTATTGTAGTATTTTGCTGAAAAACTTTTAAAACCAGTTTCGGTAAAGTTTTTGTTATATTCATTATTAGTGTAAGTCTAATTGTTTCCTTAACTCGTCATTGATCATTTCATTTGCACAAACACCGTATTTATTTTTCTGGTTTATATCTGCCCCATTTTTTATCAATAGTTTTACCATATCTAAATTTTTTCCTCCCTTCCAATTAGTTAAAGCAGTCATTATGATACTGTTTCCATGCTCATTTTGTGAATTAACATCAGCTTTATTTTCAATAAGAATCTGGGCAACATCTAATCTGCCTTCTTGGGCTGAAAAATGCAATGCGGACCATCCGCCCCGATCTTGAAAATTTATATTTGCACCATTTTCAATACACCATTTTAGCAAAGTGGTATTTCCATAGAACGCCGCATTAATAAGTGCTGTCCTTTTATAATTATCAAAAGCGTCAATACCTTTTTCCTTGAGAACAGTTATAACTTTTTCATTGTCACCTTTTTTAATGTCAATGAAAAGCATCTCTAATATCGGGTCTACTTTTAATGTCCTTCCTGATTTTGCCATAATAAGATTATTCTAATTTTATTGTTTTTACTCCAAGTGCTTTAGCAACTTTTTAAATCACCAGAGCGGTGAATTCTCCCTCCCATATTTTAAAACACTAATCAAGATCTGTAAATGCCTTAAATTCTTGGAACATCTCCTTGTGATAGATCCGCTTCACCATTTCCTAAACGTAATATATAATCTAACCCCTGTCCAAATATTGCGGTCGCCACTCCAAATTCCTTCGCCCATTTTAGTAACTTTATCGAGTGGCTTATTCCATAGCAAAACATTTTCCGGATTCTCCAACGGAAAGCCCTGCTCAAAAAAATAAGTAGGGTTAATCGTCATGCTCATTGAGAATAAATTTTTTAAATCCAATTACCTTTAAAATATGGTTGAAAAAAATGAATGTAAAAAATCCGAACTCCCAACTTCATCAATTATATTACCTACTTTGAATCCTACTGTCATAAATAATATTTTAAATCTTTGTCAAAAAATAATGTTTTTTATCCTATAATCCACCTTCAACTATGAGTTTAGAAAGATTTTCACCATCCCGCCAAAAAACCCAGAAACCCGCGCGAACTCCTCCCCAACCCCTCGCCAGAAAGATTAGCGCCCCGCAAGTAGCCTTTCATTATAAAATTTCTATTAGTTTTTAACTTTTAAGTAATCAAAATTAACCACGGTTAAAAACCAACAAACTTGATTTTCATCCCCTCCGCTTTCTTCACTATCGCCGATGTCAACTAAATGGTCAAAATCTGTATAACTATAATCTCCTTTTGTGAAAACAAACCCCTTTTTTTCTAATTCCTTTATGGTTTCTTTTAAATTTCCACCATTTGCAATAACCGAAACACCACAAACATCTATTGTGCCCGCTAATATTTCAATACCTTCTAATTTATCTTCGTGCTTCGAAAAAGCAAACCGAAACCAATTACCATTCCGCCCTAAAGCATTGCCATAACTATCTTCATTATCGAAACGACCTTTATTTTGATTTGGGTCAAAATTTAATTTTAAGCGTAAATCCTGTCTTGCCATACCAAAATAAATTTCCAACCTAGAATTGTCTTCAGATATTATTCCTTTATTTTCAATAAATTTCCATTTCATAAATTATACTTCTTTTTATTTTTAAATTTCCTGTAATAACTTGGTCGCTTTTTTCTTAACTTTCTCTAATATTTCTTTTGAGACAATCTCATGATCTCTTGGACTAAGGCCTAATTTTTTTCCAGAAATTTCTTGAATTGAAACTAAAATACAATTCAGTGCATAATCATTTTGTTCAGAGTGTAATGCTACTTTAAGAGTATTCAATAATTTTGTCTTTCGATTCACAATTTCTTTATTGTTGTGAAATAGTTGCATTAATGCAGTCGACGCCCAACCACGCGTTTCTGGATCTGTTTCATTAAAAATTCTATCTTTCAATAACTCAATATTGAACCATTCTCCAATCCAGCCTAGAATTTTTCACCATCTCCATCATAATTGACAAATTTTCTACTTAACTCATCGTAAAAAGAATTGCTAATTCCTTTTTCTGCGAGAAGAGAGTAATGATACTCAATAAATTTTTGTTCGTGATTTTTCGTAAGAAAGCTCAAAAAATCCAAAATTTCGTTACCCATAAAGGTGTTTACCCCTCTTGTCAGTATTTTATCAAAAAGTGCATTATCGGTCTATGGAGAGCAATTATCCTACATAATTAAAAGGGGTTTTAAAAAACCCTAAAATGAACCGGCACCAAAAAAGTCTTCTGCCTCACCGTTGCCCGCGATTAATTCCTTTTCAGCAAAATACTACAATAATATGTATTATTGTAGTATTTTGCTGAAAAACTTTTCATCCCATATCTAAAATACAAAATTACCCCACCATTTATGGTGGGGTAATTTTGGCGAAAATGATTGCCGAACTTTGAATTGTTACTTCTCAAGCGCCTTCCTTAATTCGCCTATAACTGCTTTTTCCCAGTACTTCATCGAGTACCAGCGGATAAGTGGCGTTGCAAATACGCGTAGCCATGCTTTATGAATTGAAACGCGATAAGTGTAATCGATTAAGGTTCCTTCGGGAGATTTGGAAAGTAACATCTCTTCATGTCCGGAAGTCCCGAATTTTGGGCTTTCATTATCCGAAATAAATCCCTTTCCGGGGAGAATCTGAGTTTTCATTTTTACCGGAAACTTTTGGCCGAACT
>Ga0172379_10002593_pt1 | contig 31406 bp, 29 predicted proteins | sample GrowelOW334metaG_FD_119756 | JGI IMG/M metagenome (GOLD analysis project Ga0172379, IMG submission 119756) | Groundwater microbial communities from an aquifer near a municipal landfill in Southern Ontario, Canada - Groundwater well OW334 metaG | ecosystem: Environmental > Aquatic > Deep...
ATTTCATACACGATTTCTATTGATGCGAACGGTATTAGGGCGGTTGATGGAGCCAACATAAGCCACACTGGACCTAGCTCGACCATATCTACTACACAGAATATTGTTGGAGGCCAATCACAAAATTATTATATTAATTAAGCTGAAACCGAGCCGCATTTAGCGGTTTGTGTGCTCTAAAGTTTATTAGTTATAATAGCCAGATATGAAAAATATCATTATTGCAGTAGTAATAGTAATTATAGGAGCAGGAATCTTTCTGACACACCCGTTTAAAAGTAGGGCACCGGAGGTAGTTGATACAAGTACTACCACTCCAATTGAAAACACCGATTCTTCTACTACACCCATAAAGAGCCCAACCCAGACTCCGGCCACTACTGAAAAACTGTCCGCTACTGATTTGAAGACAATCCAAGAGCTCAAAGATACTTGGAATAAATACTTAACAGCAGCCAAAGCGCATGATGCAGACACCACTACCAGCCTTTCTTTTCAAGTTTCAGACAGTTGCCAGCATTTGGATAAAACCCAAAAGGAGTGTTTTGCACTGATGGATACTTTGGTTAGTGCATTCTCTGATATAAAAATTTCGGACTTTACCACCGCTTGGTATGACTCAAGACAGGCAATTCTGTTTTCAAAGCAAAAACCAACGACATTAGATGGCAACATAGGCTTTTACCAGCCAAGAATTTATTTCGGCATGAAGGATGGAAAGTACAAAGTATTATCGGTCTTTCCAAACTGGGGTAGGTTTGCGAATAAGGATATTGTAAAGGCGGCCAATGTTCAGGAGTTTCTACAAAAAGGAACACTAGATTCAGATAAGGATGGTCTCACGGATATGGAAGAGAATTGTGATAACGGTGGGGGGCCAGATTCGATAAAAAATTGTAAAAAAACAGATCCCTTTGCTCGCGACGAAAATAAAAATGGCTGGTGGGATGGTGTAGAAATATATATTAGGCCGATCACTAATTAATTGTGAAAAAATACGGACATCTTTTTGTCGATTTCGTTTTCATTGCAGTAAGTTTTTGGGTGGCCACAATGTTATTTCAGAGTGACGTACTAAGGAGTTTTCTCAATGAAAACACAAATGCAATTGGAAGTTTTTTTGCGGGAATATTTTTTACCTCTGCATTTACTATTGCTCCGGCTGCAGCAATTTTGGGGGTCTTGGCTACGAAAATCTCTCCTTGGACAGTGGCCATATACGGGGCAATTGGGGCAGTGTTCGGAGATTTGTTGATTTTCACTTTTGTTCGAGATAGGTTTGCAGATGATTTAGTACACCTAATGGGGCCGAATAAAAAAAGATTTGTTCATCTCATCCACATGAGACTCTTCAGATGGCTCACACCATTTGTTGGCGCCCTTATTATTGCTTCTCCTTTGCCAGATGAGTTGGGTTTATTCCTTTTGGGAATTTCAAAAACAAAAACGAAGCTCCTTATTCCGATTTCATACGTAATGAATTTCATAGGTATTGTTGCAGTTGCCGCGGTAGCAGGAGCGCTCAAATAATAATTTCTGTGCAGAGAAAACTCGCAACTCCTAACTTCGGGCTATAAACTACTTATATGCCTTGGTACTTTTATGCATTTCTAACAGCGGTTATCATTTCGCTTGTTTCAATAATTGAAAAAAAGGTTTTAGTTAAGGTACATTCAACCAGTTTTTCAGCAACCCTTGCAGTTTTAAATTTTGTATTTTCGTTACCGTTCATTTTTATAATTGATTTTTCAAAAATTAATCGATTTTCTCTTTTAATAATTCTTGTGTCTGCATTTTTTGCCTCGCTCACTTTTTTGTTCATAGCAAAAGCAATGAGAACGATGGAGATTTCAACAATTTCTCCAATCTTGGCGTTAAATCCAGGTGTATCTGCCTTAGCAGCACTTGTCTTCTTGGGGGAGCGCCTAGATGAAAAGGCCGTTATCGGAATTCTTTTCATGATTGTTGGTTCCTATGTCCTTATGCTTGCTGCTAACCATGGGTTCAAACATCACATCAGAGAATTTTTAAGAAATAAGGAAACAGTTTTGGTTCTTCTAACATTAATTTTTTATGCTTTCGGTTCCGTTATAGATAAGTTTTTGGTTTCAGGTTTAAAAATTGATCCATTGGCTTATTTGTTTTTTGTGCACATGTTTATTGCAGTAATATTTGTGTTTGAGGCCGGTGAATGGGGTAGAGGATTAAGGGGAATGAATGAGGCACTTAAAATTGCTGGCGCTGAAATAACGGTTGCCTCGCTTCTTACAGTTGCGTACAGATATTTTGAGTTATTAGCATTTCAAGGCGCATATATTGGTTTAGTTTCAGCTATCAAAAGATCATCATCCTTCTTTACAACAATTATTGGTGGCGAAATGTTCCACGAGGATAAGTTGGTAATGAAATCAGTGGCATCAACTTTAATTATTTTGGGGTGCTTATTTATAGTTCTATAGGGGTGCTATTGCTATTTTATTAATCTGTTGTAGACTAGTGCCAGAGCCAAGCACCTTGTGTTGTTCCCGTAGTTAAACCCCACAACGTTTTACGCTACAGGAGTGTGTATCATGCAGAAAAGCCCCGCTGCCAGCGCCGTCCCCCCTTCCCGGAAAGAAGGGGACCACGCACGCAGCAGTGGAGGCCAGCCCAGTTCGTGGCGACCTAAGAGCTTCATCAAGATGGGTTCTGGAGGAAAAGGAGTCAGGGTTGTAGACGGCAAGCCGGTTTGCCGTGTCGAGATGGTCAGCGGCATTGTCGTTGACGTTCCCGGACCAATCAACCATGGCATCCTTCGCCTTCTCAACCTCGGTGAGCCCTGAGGCCCAATCGAACCACCCCACCACCATTAAGCCGGCCCCGACACTTGTGTCGGGGCCGTACCATATCTGTTAATCTATCAATATGGATTTAATTACTAAACCACAAAAAGAATACGCTTTAATTGACTCTGGAGACGGTGAAAAGCTTGAAAAGTTTGGGGATTTTTTAATTGTAAGACCTGAAATACAGGCATTGTGGCAGAAAAAAACTCCAGAAAACTGGCAAAAGGCAAAGCTTGTGTTTAAAAAAGAGTGGGCACTTTCAAAAGATGCTCCAAGAGAAATAAATTTGGAAGTTTTGGACGTGAAAACTAAAATCCAAATTGGAAAAGGTAAAAATATTGGAATTTTTCCTGAATACATTTCGTTAATGGATTTATTTGAAAAAGTTATAAAAAAATATAGTGGAGCACGGGTTTTGAACTTATTTGCCCACACAGGGCTTTCCTCCGTTGTATATGCAAAGGCTGGGGGAGAAGTGGTTCACGTAGACTCTTCTCGTAGTACAAACGAAACAGCAAAACAAATAGCGGGTGAAAATGGGGTCAGAGATAAAATAAGGTTTATTACTGAAGACTGTTTGGCGTTTATGAAAAAAGAAATCAAGCGCGAACAAAAATATGACTTAATTGTGCTTGACCCACCGGTTTTTGGAAGAGGAAACAAGGGCCAGGTGTTTAAAATTGAAGAAAAGTTGGTTGAGCTGATTGAAGAGTCTAAAAAACTTCTTTCTGAAAAACCAATTGGAATTTTATTGAGTGGATATTCTTCAGAATTTGTTTCTGGGTCATATTCTAATGTTTTGCACGTCTCTACTGGCATGGAAGTAGTAAGTGGCACTCTTTCTATCGAGGAAGAAGGGGGAAGATTAAAGTTGCCACTAGGGAAATGGGCTTTTGCTTGCGGCTCGCAAGAGATAAAAGATATAATTTCTGGACATTATAAATAACTAAAAAATATGAACGAAAATAATAAAATGCATAGTTGGAAATATTGGGCACTGTTTGCGTTAATTGTATTTGCTGTAGTTTCTATTGCACAAAGAGATGACAGTAGAGGAAACGATGGCACCAAGACCATAACGGTTACTGGCACAGGGGATACATATGCAATTCAAGATACTGCGGAAGTATCTTTTACTGTTACTAAAACTGCAAAGGATGTGAAAGTAGCTCAAAGTGAAATGAATGATGTTGTGGCGCAAATTTTGAAAGCCGTAAAAGATTTGGGTGTAGAAGATAAAAATGTAAAAACTATTTCTTACAATGTTTACCCTCATTACACCAATGTCGCAGTACCATGCCCAGTTGGTAGTTATTGCCCCACGAACAGTAAGGTAGACGGGTTTGATGCTAGTCAGACAATTGAAATAAAAATGCATGATTTGGCGAAATCAGGCGACCTAGTATCTGCAATTGGTAAATTTAATCCAACAAATATTTCCGGGCTCAACTTTGTAGTAGAGGACGACCAGGCGGTATTACAAGAGGCTCGTCAAAAAGCGATAACGGACGCAAAGAGCAAGGCCAAAGAACTAGCCAAAGAACTAGGAGTGCATCTGGGAAAGGTAGTTTCATTTGATGAAAATGGTGGTGGAAGACCAGTACCAATGATGTATGCAAAGGTTGGAATGGGAGGAATGGACTCGGCTAGTGTCCCTGCCTCAATACCTACAGGACAGAACAAAATCACTTCAAACGTGACTATTGTTTACGAGATTCGTTAATATTGACTTAGAGGCATAATGGAGTATAGTGGGCCAGTCAGCCCTCGGGGCTTTTTTTATTAGACCAATCAAAATACCATGAGCGTAGGAGATTACATAAAAGAAACAAAATCAGAACTATCACATGTGTCTTGGCCAACACGCAAACAAGCTATTGGTTTTACAGCGCTTGTAATTGGAGTATCTATAGCCCTTGCCATCTATCTAGGGGCAGCGGATTTTCTATTGTCTCGCATAGTTAAACTTATCGTTTCTTAATTAAAAAATAGTTCTTTAGCTAAAATGTCAAAACAAAAAATACACGAAGGTAGAAACTGGTATGTCATTCATACATATGCAGGGTACGAAAACGCAGTTATGCGTAATTTGAAACAACGTATTGAATCTCTTGGCATGGAAGACAGGATTTTCCAAGTAATTGTTCCTACAGAAAAGAAAATAAAAATAAAAGGCGGAAAGCGTGTAGAGGAGGAAGAAAAAATTTACCCCGGCTATATTTTGGTGGATATGATTGTGAATGATGACTCTTGGTATGTTGTGCGCAATACCCCACGAGTTACCGGTTTTGTGGGTTCGGGAGTTTATCCGGTGCCTTTAGATAAAAAGGAAATCGATGCTCTATTTGCTCGCATGAATACAGGCAAGGTAATTCACAACATAGACCTAGATATTGATACCTCAGTTCTTATCACAGACGGGCCATTTAAAGACCTAGAAGGCAAGGTAAAGGAGGTAGATCATGAGAGGGGCAAGGTGAGAGTCTTGGTTTCAATGTTTGGACGAGAAACCCCGGTCGAGCTGGATTTCTTGCAGGTCAAAAAAATATAAGGTAGTCTATCGCAACAACACCAATGGCAAAGAAAGTAGTAAAAAAGCTAAAAATCATATTCCCAGCAGGTAAAGCAACCCCTGCGCCCCCAGCTGGACCAATACTTGGTCAGGCAGGTATAAACATAGGCGAATTCATTAAGCAGTTTAATGATGCTACTCGAGACATGATGGGTGATACCATTCCTGCAGAAATTTCTGTGTACGAAGATAGAACTTTTTCTTTTGTTCTAAAAACCCCACCAGCATCAGCTTTGATATTGAAAGCTCTTGGAAAAGAAAAGGGATCAGGACACGCTCCGGCTTCAAAAATTGGAACACTTTCAGATAAACAACTTACTGAAATTGCAGAAAAGAAAATGGTAGACCTAAACGCAAACAATGTAGAGGCAGCCAAGAAAATTATTGCAGGGACCGCTCGTTCTATGGGCGTAGACGTAAAATAATTTTATAAAACCACTGTTCTAAACACAAAACGCCCATCTGGGCGTTTTGTGTTATTTTGGGATTAGAACCGGCCGAGGAGGAAGGATGTCACTAGTTCTTTTCTCTGATTTCCCGATAGAGACTCTGCGGGATGTAAAGGCAACAATCTGGGACATAGCGAGTTACGCAATAAGTCCTCTTGGTTACAAGACAGTGTTTACCAAGAAGGACAAACTCGCGGAGCAAGTTGGTGGTGCCATTGCTCTGGTCGTTTTTCCAGGTGTTGCTGAAGACGGTGCAGCGGTTCGAATCGCAAGAGCAAGAGGTATACCAATCATTTCCATACATACAACGGTATACCACAGCGCAATTGAGATTCTTACGAGAGAGCTCGGGAAGATCAAGGAAGGACAGTGAGCGCCTAGGGGTGACCCTAGGCGTTTGCTATTAAAAAAAGAAAATTTTAAAACAAAGAAGGGCGTAGTGATTGCAATCACTACGCCCTTCGAGGTTTTGCGCGTGTGCGCTACACCTTGCGGAACCTCGGAATCCACGTGCCAGCTTCGTTCTTCACGAAGTCCGGGAAGAGGAGCGGTTCCCGTGCAGTCATGATCTCCGCGACGCGAGAGAACACATAGGCGATCTCCTCTTCCGCGCCGGGCTCCGTGCGCATCGTGATGACGTGGCGCAGAGCGCGGGCGTTCCCAGTCCAGATGCCGCCGGTTGCGACACCCATGCCGACGATTCGACGGAGGCAGGAAGTCACGACCTTCTTGTAGTGGAAGTTCTTGTCGGACTCGTCCATCTCCCACACCGCAAGCATCTCCGCATAGCAGTCCTCCTGATGCTTGAAGGCCTTGCGGAAGATCTTGACCGTTTCCTTCTTCTTGCGTGCAAGCTCCGGGTTGTCACCTGCGTTCGGTTGGAGGGAGGTGGGAAGCCACCAGGGAATCTTCTTGTCGAATCGGATGAAGCGCATGCTACCCTCGGAGATTGCCCAGCCGGCGCGGTGGCGGTTCATCTCGCCCGTGAAGACGCGACTTACGCCCTCGATTGCGAGAGTGAAGCTTGCGTGCTCGAGCACCGAACCGTGCCCCTGCTTGAGAACGTTCAGAAGGTAGTCAGACCAGTCATCACGAACCTTCGTGATGTTCGGGTTGAGACCGACTTCGAACGAATTGTAGCAGCGCTTGGCACCTACACCGACGATTGCCGATGGGCCGGAAACCACCTTCTTGTCAGGGAGTGCGAATTTCTTCGCTCCGATGTGCCTGACCCACTTCCTCAATTCGCCACGATTGATCTGAGACTGGGCGATGAGGAATACTTTGATTGGTACGTTGGCCAAGTGGCCTCCTGGTCGAGTGGGTATCGCTTTCATGACACGGTACTTCTGTTTTAGAATCCTACTCTCGACCTTCTTAGTGTCAATTGATGGGGTTTGTTATCATGAGGATGTGAAAGAGACAGTTTTAAAACAAATAGAGGGATGGCTGGAGGAAACACTCGGTGAGTCCGGTGTAGTTACTTTTAATGAAAATTTAAATAACGGAGATATCTCTACGAATGTTGGTATTAAAAACAAAAATGCACCTGAATTACTAGAAAAACTAAACGCAAATAAACCGGAATTCATTTCGGAAATAACAATCGCTGGCCCCGGTTTCATAAATTTTTATTTAAGTGATAGCTTTTTACTTTCGTATAAAAACTCATCAATACAGAAAAATAATGAAAAAGTAATTGTTGAATATACTGACCCGAACCCATTTAAAGAGTTCCATATTGGGCATTTGATGAGTAATGCAATTGGGGAAGCGATAGCGGGGTTAACCGAGGCTAATGGTGCAAATGTAAAAAGAGCCTGCTATCAAGGCGATGTGGGGATGCATGTAGCGAAAGCAATTTGGGGAATATCCAAAAAGTCCGGAACTTTTCTTGATGGGTATGCTCTTGGACATAAGGCATACGAGGAAGATGAAAATGCTAAGAATGAAATTATTCAAATTAATAAAGAAATATACAGCGAAAGCAATGTTGAATTGAGCGCTCTGTACGAAAAAGGAAGAAATGACTCGCTAGAATATTTTGACAAGATATATAAAAAGCTTGGCACTAATTTTGATTACTTCTTTTTTGAATCAGAGTCAGGCCCAAAGGGCTTGGAAATCGTAAAAGCTAACACACCACAAGTGTTTCAAGAAAGTGATGGGGCATTGATATACAAAGGAGAGGTTAGGGACAAAAAACTTCATACAAGAGTATTTGTAAATAAGGATGGGTTGCCTACATATGAGGCCAAAGAACTAGGCCTGTTGCTGTTAAAGAAGGCAAAGGAATCAAATATTGATAAATCGATTGTAATTACAGGCAATGAAATAAATGAGTATTTCAAAGTGGTAATGTCGGCGGCGAAAGAAATTGAAGAGATAAAAGATTTAGCCGGAAATACAAAACATATTTCACATGGAATGATGCGATTGCCTAGCGGAAAAATGTCTTCACGCACAGGAGATGTAATTACCGCAGAATCTCTCATAAGTACTGTTGCAGAGGAAGCGCAGAAAGTTATAGAAAAATCTGGAAGGGGTGCTGATGCTGAATTGGCAGAAAAGGTAGCAATTGGGGCAATCAAGTTTTCAATTCTTCGCCAACATTCAGGTAAAGATATTATTTTTGATATAGATAAATCAGTTTCTTTTGAAGGAGATTCGGGGCCATATCTTATGTACACACATGCTCGCGCTAATTCGCTTATAGAAAAAGGCCAGAGTGATGGGGTAGTGCCAATTGATGCTCAAGAGTTATTTGGTGCCAAAAATTTAATGAGACAAATAGTTCGTTTTGATGATGTAGTGAAACGAGCAGCAGAAGAGTACTCACCTAACTTTCTTGTCGAATATCTTTTAGAAGTTTCATCGGCATTCAACTCTTGGTATGCAAATGAACAAATGATTACTGAAGATAAAAATATTTCTGCGCAAAAACTTTCTATAGTTAACAAATTGAAAGACGTTCTTGCTAGGGGATTGAATATTCTTGCGATTTCAGCGCCGTTGAAGATGTAAAGTCACTCAGGTTGGTTATTTTAGAACCAACTGCCACTCGGATTAAAATTTCTAAATAGATAAGTTTAATAACGAAAAACACCAGAACTCGTTTCACTCAAACAGCTGGTGTTTTTCTATTGCACTAAATCTATTTAGAAATATCCTCGTGAGTTTCTAAAATAACCAGCCCTCGTTTTAAGGGCGAGAAACGCCCAAATTTGGACATATATTTTGCCTATTGACAAAGTATGGCAATGGTGCTAACATACAAAACGTCAAGGCAGGAGCACTCACGCCCCTCCCAAGGCAAGGCCCTTTCACACAGGATGGTTCCATGCTCCGGCGCTTCTCCCGCAAGAAGAACGACCGCAAGGCCATGTTGACCAATTCGACTTCCACGACGCGCACGAGCGGCACCTGCTCCGGCAACGGCTGCGGCTGCTGATCAAGCAGCCGGCGCCGCAGGACTGAGCCGGCTCTGGCTGAAAGGCTGGAGCTTGCTCAAGATGCAAGTTGTACCTCGACGTTGGTATTGGTCCCGAAGTCCCGTGCTGACGTCGGCTCGGCGGCGCATCGATGGGGAAGATTGGTGGGGAATCCCTGTCGGTGCGTCGTTCGAGAGCTCTTTCGTTCGAAGTTTGTTGAAGGTCCGGTCCTAGGTGGATCGGCCTTTTTTGTTGGAAAAATTTTTAATGATATGACAGAATGCTATTAATGAAAGAAAAGGCGAGAGAAGATAAATCTCTCCTTAAAGAGCCTCTGCCACAAGCAGAAGAAACGATACTCTCTTTTTGGAAGGAAATAGACCTCTTAAAACAGATAGAAAATAAAAAACCAAAATCTACTGGTTTTTTTAATTCAAAAAAAGAATTTATTTTTTATGAAGGCCCACCTACAGCAAATGGAAGGCCAGGCATTCACCACCTTTTAGCACGTGCATTCAAAGATGTTGTTTTGAGATACAAAACAATGCAAGGTTTTCATGTACGTCGCCGTGGCGGCTGGGACACCCATGGTCTTCCAGTTGAACTCCAAGTTGAAAAAGAAATTGGCACCAAATCTAAAAAAGACATTGAGGCTTATGGCATTGCTAAATTTAATGAGAAGTGCAAAGAGAGTGCCTGGGTGTATATGGAAGAGTGGGAACGCTTTACAGATCGTATTGGTTATATTCTTGATCAAAAAAATGCATATGTTACATACAAGCCAGAGTACATTGAGTCTGTCTGGAACATAGTTTCAAAAATTGCAGAGCAGAATCTTTTGTACAAAGACTATAAGGTGGTGCCATGGTGCCCGCGCTGTGGTACGGCCCTATCTAGCCATGAGTTGGCTCAGGGCTATCAGGACGATAAAGATTTGTCCGTATATGTGAAATTCCCTGTAGTAGGAGAACTAGACACTTTTTTCTTGGCGTGGACTACAACACCGTGGACTTTGGCAGGGCATGTTGCCTTGGCGGTCGGGAAAGATATTGATTATGTAAAGGTGGCTTTTGGTGACGGCTCACTTATTTTGGCAGAAGCACGCATAGGGATTCTTAGTGAAAGTTTTGAAATTGTTGAAAAAATTAAAGGAAAAGACTTAGTTGGTAAAAAATATTTACCGCCATACGAATTTTTGGAAAAAAATATTCCTGATTCAGAAAAAGCTAAATTAGACAAAGCTTTTCAGGTGTATGAAGCCGATTTCGTAAATACGGAAGATGGAACAGGCATAGTGCATACAGCCGTAATGTACGGACAGGACGACTTTGTGTTGGGAACAAAAATTGGATTGCCGAAATATCACTTGGTGGATGAAACAGGGCATTTTATAAAGGGCACGGGATTTCTTGAGGGGAAATTTGTGAAAGAGGAAGAGACGGATGTTGAAATAATAAAAGACTTAGCACATCGCGGGCTTTTGTTTAAAAAAGAAAAGTATGAGCACTCATATCCGCATTGCTGGAGGTGTAAAACCACTCTTATTTATTACGCAAGAGATTCTTGGTACATCGCGATGTCTAAACTCCGTGACAAACTAATAAGTGAGAATAAAAAAATTCATTGGGAGCCTGAATACATTAAAGAGGGAAGATTTGGCGAGTGGCTGTCTGATGTAAAAGATTGGGCAATTTCCCGTGAACGATATTGGGGAACACCACTTCCTGTTTGGGAGTCTGCGGATAATGAAAGGATTTTTGTTGATTCAATTGAGACTCTAAAGAGGTATACAAAAACTAACAAAAATACCTTCTTTTTTGCTAGACACGGTGAAGCAGAGTCTAATGCAAAGGGTATATGTAGTAGCGACGTAAATGCGCCATATAAACTGACTGAAAAAGGTAGAAAACAGGCCGTGGAAATGGGTAAGAAGCTAAAGCACAAGAACATAGATACCATTTATACTTCGCCATATTTACGCACTAAAGAAACAGCAGAAATTATTGCGGAGGTCCTAGGTTTTCCAAAAGAAAAAATAGTCGTAGATGATCGTGTGCATGAGTTTAATTTTGGTGATTTTAATGAAAAACCGTTTAGTGATTACTTGGATTATGAAAGTAAGTACCTTTTGACATATGACACGCCAATGCCAAATGGCGAAAGTTATCTTGATTCCAAAAAAAGGTTTGGAGATTTTACATACGATATAGATACCAAGCATACAGATTCAAACATTTTAGTAGTGACACACGGAATTGGTGCTGAGGTATTTCAAGCAGTTCATGAGGGTGCCGATATGGAACGCTCTAAGGAAATTATTGATTCAATCAAAATTGAAAATGGAGATATTAGTGAATATAAATTTGTTCCGCTGCCACACAATAAAAACTTTGAATTGGATTTACATAAACCATTTATTGATGACGTGATTTTAGTAAAAGATGGTAAAGAGTTTAAGCGAGTAAAAGAGGTGATGGATGTTTGGTTTGACTCGGGTAGCATGCCTTTCGCACAAGATCACTATCCTTTTGAAAATAAAGAATGGGTAGATGGAAAGGGGTTCCCTGCAGATTACATCTGTGAAGCGGTAGACCAAACACGTGGCTGGTTTTACACCCTGCACGCTATTGGAAATTTAATGGGTAAGGGGCATGCATTTAAAAATGTAATATGTCTCGGTTTGATTTTAGATAAAGATGGAAAGAAGATGTCGAAATCGGTTGGTAACGTCGTAGACCCTTGGGTTGCAATGAATGAATTCGGTGCAGACCCAATTCGATTTTGGATGTTTGCAGTAAAAGAGCCTGGTGAACCGAAAAATTTTGACCCTGAATCTGTAAAAGATTTATCAAGAAAAGTTTTTGCGTTGCTTTCTAATGTTTATTCATTTTATGAAATGTATGGCCTTGCAGTTCCACCGAGCGATTCATCAAAAAACATTTTAGACAGATGGGTTATTTCAAGATTAAGCGAAATGGGAGAAATAGTTTCTAAGGGAATGGATGCATACAAAATTGTAGAGCCAGCCCGTGCTATTCGTGATTTTATTGCTGATTTTTCCCAGTGGTATTTGAGGCGCTCAAGAGACAGGTTTAAGGGGGAAGATGCTGATGCAAAACAGGCATCACAAACGATTCGATACGTGCTTCATACTCTAGCCCGATATATGGCCCCGTTTACACCTTTCTACGCCGAAATGCTCTGGAAGAATATAAGGGAGGACGCGGATACAGAGAGCATTCATTTGGCCGACTGGCCAAAGCCAAAGAAGATGGACGAAAAGCTTAATGAGCAGATGAATGAAGTCAGGGATTTGGTATCTAAAGCGCTTGAATTACGCTCTCGCGAAAATATAAAAATCAGACAACCATTGGGCGAGTTGAGAATAAAAAATACGAACTTAGAAAACGAAAGAGAACTTTTGGAGTTAGTAAAAGAAGAACTTAACGTAAAGACAATCAAGTTTGATGAAAATAGTAAGGAAGAGCTTTTCCTAGATACAAATATCACTAAAGAATTAAAGGCTGAAGGGGAAGCGCGAGAATTATTGAGAGCAATTCAAGAAAAAAGAAAAGAAATGAACTTTGCTCCCAAAGATGTCGCTAACGCCCTAATATCTGCCTCATTAGAAGCTCAAGACCAACTGAAAGAATTTTGGCCGATGATAAAAAAACAAGGAAACATTAAGGAGATATCGTTTGAAAATGGAGAAGGCGGAGCGATTGTTAAAGGTTTATCTGTTATTTAATGCACAAACTTTATTCTCATAAGGGAATTGTACTGGCCTCGCGTGGGGTCGGGGAAAAACATTCATTGGTTACAATTTTTTCTCGGGAGCTAGGTCGTGTTACAGCCAAAGCAATTTCCTCACGTGATGCGAAAGGCAAGCTTAAGGGCCACATAGTTCCATATACATTTGGCACCTATACGCTCGTGCGTGGCAAAAGTGGTTGGCGACTTATTCAAGCGGACGCAGAAAAAAATTTTTTACTTTCGATTGATAATTTAGCGAAAAGAAGAATCGCAGCAAGAACTTTAAAGCTTATCAATACTATGGCTGGTGAAGTGCAGGAGAGAAAATTATTTGACTGTGTTTACGGAGCACTTGTTGAGTTGCCAAAAATTGATGAATATTTGTTAAAAATATTTGAAGCCATATTAGTTTCTCGAATTTTGGCTACACTTGGCTACTTATCTCTTGATGACTTACCTCCAAAGCTAAAAGATTTGAATGATTTTAGCGAACCTACCATGGTTGAGGTTAAGCACCATGCCCAAACGCTTATATCCAGAATTAACAACGGTTTGAGAGAAAGCCAGCTTACAAAGACGTTATAATACTCATATGCCAAAGAAAAGACCGGACCGCTTAGGCCGTCTGGAAGAGGCTTTGTACTCTAGAAACTTAGACCGAATACCAACAACCGAAAGGGCCAGTCTTTCGCCGTCTGAAATTGATACAGGAAGTGAAAGTAATTTTTTGAACGATATTCCTATTGAGGATATTGTTTCGCGTGAACGTGAGCACCCGCACAGAAAATTTTTTGAAAAGGTGTTTTTAATTTCTTTGAGTTTTGTAATTATTGCGGCCGCTTTTGCAGGATATAAGTTTTTCTTAGGGGGACCATCAGTATCAGATAAAAATATAAACATAATTATCGGTGGTCCATCTATCGTTTCAGCTGGGTCAGCCATTGCTCTTGATTTAAGGGTAGAAAATCGTAATGCTCAGGCCATAGAAGGTGCGGTTTTAAAGATTACTTACCCAAAAGACTCTCGCTCAAGTGATGATAGAACGAAAGTTTTAAGTTCAGACACCATTAATATAGGTACACTCGGTTCTGGTAAATCATCCGGCAAACAAATTTCATTTGTGCTGTATGGCCAAAAAGATGATTCGGAAGTATTCACAGCAAGACTCGAGTATCAGGTGGCAGGATCCAGTGCGGTTTTTGTGAAAGAGCAAACTTTCAATATTGTTATTGGTACAGCGCCAATTATCTTTAACGTATCTGTACCAAAAACTGTTGTTTCAAGACAGCCATTCGATATTGGTGTTGTAGTGAAATCTAATTCACCAGATGTAATCAATAATGTCGTGCTCACTGCAGATTATCCATTTGGCTATGTACTAACATCGAGTGAACCAAAAGCCTACACAGACAACAATGTGTGGCGATTGGGTGATATGCCCTCAGGTGATTCAAAGACCATCCACATCAGAGGGACTTTGGAGGCAGAAAATAATGAAGAAAGAACATTCAAGTTTTCAGTCGCAGTTTCTGGAGGAAGTATTGGAAGTGGCTCAAATAGCCAGATTGCGTCTGACTTAGAAACAATTGCTGTTTCAAAGCCGTTTCTATCTCTTTCCGCAAATGTTACTGGTGGGGGGCAAGTTAGTACTCAAGCTGGAGATAGAATCCCGATAGAAATAAATTGGGTAAACAATTTATCTGTTCCGGTTACCAATGCCATTATTAAGGCTACGATTTCAGGAGTCTTTGACCAGACAATGATTATTCCGCAGTTTGGAGGTTTTTATAGCTCAAAAGATCAATCAATTACTTGGCAACAATCTGAAAATAGTGACTTGGCGACCATACCGCCAGGGGGAGCTGGCTCGGTGAGATTTACTTTGGCAATTCCGAGAATTTTGCCAACCGATGCAAAAAATCAGGGAGTGAGTGTTCAGGTAAATATGACAGCAAACCAAAATGGTGCAGATACTACCCAGCAAATATCGAGCGACACTAACCTCTCATTTAAATTTAAAGCCAATCCGACAGCCTCTCTTTATGCAACTAGAGCATCTAATCCGTTTGCACAATCTGGCCCTATACCACCAAAGGTGAATAAGGCTACAACATATTCTGTAGTGATGTCCGCTGGAACATTTTTTGCTGATATAAACAACGCTACTCTTACTGCCATACTTCCACCAAATGTTTCTTGGAACAATATTGTTTCTCCGGGAAGTGAGAGAATAACTTTTGATTCTGGCACACGTACACTGTCTTGGAATATTGGTAGTGTTTCTCCAGGAAATAATAAAAAAGCCACAATTAATCTTTCGATTACACCAAGTACATCACAAATAGGAATATCACCGTCGCTTCTTACCCGTACGAATTTTTCTGGTGTTGATGCGTTTACGGGGGATTCAATCTCTCTTAATTTAGATGACGTAACTACTGATCTTTTCCACGATTCAGGTGTGCCCGATAATTCGGGGGCTGTAACCAAATAAAATCGCTCGGAGTGAGCTCTGAAAAGAGCACGAAAATTTTTTGCTAAAAATTTTCTCTGTACGTCGCCGTCGCTCCTACCAAGGCTTTTTCAGAGCCCACTCCTCGCTCTAAAGTCAAAAACTCTGTTGCTACGCTTAAGGTCGGCAATTTGTTATTATTGCCAAATGGAAAACAAGATGGAAGCGGTAGTTTCTCTAGCTAAAAGACGTGGGTTTATATTTCCTGGTTCTGAAATATATGGGGGACTTTCTGGCACCTGGGATTATGGCCCGCTAGGCTTAGCCCTTAAAAACAACATCAAAAAACTTTGGTGGAAAATGTTTGTTGAAGAGCAAGAAGCAATTTATGGCCTAGACGCCGCTATTTTAATGAATCCAAAAGTATGGGAAGCGTCTGGACATGCGTCCGGTTTTACTGACCCACTAGTTGAATGTGAGAAGTGTCAACATCGCTTCAGGGAAGACCAGCTGGAAGATAAAAAAAAGTGTCCTGACTGTGGCGGAAAATTGGGCGAGGCAAAGCAGTTCAACATGATGTTTGAAACGAAGGTTGGTGTTGGCGAAGGCGCAATTAATTCTTACTTACGTCCTGAGACTGCACAGGGTATTTTTGCAAACTTTAAAAATATTATTGATTGTTTTCATCCAAGGCTTCCGTTTGGTATTGCACAAATAGGCAAAGCATTTAGAAATGAAATTGCTCCGAGAGATTTTATTTTCCGACAGCGTGAATTTGAACAAATGGAGTTGGAGTATTTTGTTCCTGAGGGGGAGTGGGAAAAACATTTTGAAAAATGGAGGAATCTAATGAAAGATTTTGCCGAAGCTGTTGGTATTGATGGAGTTTATGAAAATGATAAAGAAGACCTCGCGCATTACAGCAAAAAAACAATTGACTTTGAATTTGAATACCCTTTTGGAAGAAATGAATTATGGGGTTTGGCATATCGTACAGATTTTGATTTAAGAGCACATTCCGTGTCGTCCGGAGCAGATCTTTCATATATGGATGAGGAAGCTAGCGAAAAAATAGTTCCACACGTCATTGAGCCATCTCTTGGTGTAGATAGAACCGTTCTTGCGGTGTTGTTGTCTGCTTATACAGAAGATGAGTTGGGTGGAGAAAAAAGAGTCTACTTAAAACTGCCACAAACTATTGCACCTATTCGTGCTGCGGTATTCCCGCTTTTAAAAAACAAGGAAGAATTAGTCAAAAAGGCGCGTGAAGTTTTTGAAAGTTTAAAGACAGATTTTCCAAATATAGTTTGGGATGATAATGGAAACATTGGAAAAAGATACAGAAGGCAAGATGAAATCGGCACGCCAAGCTGTATCACAATAGATTTTGACACTTTAGAAGATGACACTGTCACAGTTCGCGATCGAGATACTGGTGAACAAAGAAGGGTAGCAATTGCTGATTTGAAGGCTACCCTGTAAGATATCGGGAATGTTAAAAGCAACCAAACACGTATTACCAAGTGGGCTTAAAGTTGTTCTTGTGCCTATGCCAAGTTCTCCAACTGTAACCGTAAAAGTTTCAGTGGAGACCGGTTCTAAGTATGAATCAAGAAAAGAGGCCGGATTGTCTCACTTTCTTGAACATATGTGTTTTAAGGGAACAAAGAAGCGTCCAACTCCACAACATGTGGCTCGCGATTTTGATGACATAGGTGCCGTTTATAATGCGTATACAAATACCGAAATCACTAGCTATTACGCTAAGGCTGCTTCAAAAAATACAAAAGAGCTCGTTGATATTATTTCTGATATCTACTTAAATACGGTTTTTAAAGATGAAGATTTAAAAATTGAGAGAGGTGTAATTATTGAAGAAATACACATGTATGAAGATAGGCCAGAGTGGATTGCGGCGGAACTGTTTGATAAGACTATGCACGGCGACCAGCCTGCGGGTCGTTCGGTGGCTGGCACCAAAGAGTCGGTCTCTGCTTTTACGACAAAGGATTTTTATAGCTACCACCAAAAACATTATGTAGCCAGAGCTACAACCCTTACGGTTGCGGGCAACTTTGACCAAAAGAAAACCCTTAAACAAATTCGTGAAGCCTTTAAAGATGTTTCGCATAGTAAAAAATATGGTAAAGAGCGCACCACGATTTCACATCGAGGCAAACAAATTGCGATAAGAAATAAAGACACTGATCAGGTGCACTTGGTTTTGGGAGTACGTTCTTTTCCTTTTAATGATAAAAGAAACACAACCCTAGCGGTTCTTCGTGGAGTGTTGTCTCGTGGATTTAGTTCTCGCCTTTGGCAAAAAATGAGAGAAGAGTTAGGAATTTGTTATTACGTTCACTCATCAAACGGACCATCAACAGACCATGGGGAATTTGCTATAGCGTCTGGCGTTAACCCTCAAAGAGTTGACGTAGCAATTGGCGCACTCTGTGGCGAGTTAAAGAGACTAAAGGATGAGCCGGTAGGAGAGGAGGAACTTAATCGTGTTAAATCATCAATGATTTCTGTATCAAATATGAGCCTTGAGGCTTCAGACGAGGTTGCGAGCTATTTCGCTGGGCGTTCGATTTTCTACCACGACCTAAAGACACCTTCGCAGATAGAAAAGGAGATAAAACAGGTTACAGCCAAAGAAATACAAAAAGTTGCAAAAGAGATTTTCACAAACAAGGACTTAACTTTGTCTATTGTTGGGAAAAATCTAAAGAAAGAAATATTAGGGAAGGCTCTAAATCTCCAATAGACTCTGTATTTAAAGGTGGTAATATTTGATTAATGGAAAGTAAAGAAACTCGCTTTGTTATAGATATTCCTTCAGTGATAAAAACGATTGGAGTTTTGGTTCTAACCGTTTTACTTTTTCTTATTAGAGACGTTCTCTTGATAGTTGTTACTGCCATAGTGATAGCTTCAGCTATCGAGCCGGGTATTAAGTTTTGTATTCGTCATAGGATAAATAGAACTTTCTCCGCTTTGCTTCTGTATATAGTAATTGCCGGGTTTTTCCTTTCCGCACTGTATTTTCTTTTTGTTCCGCTTCTCTCTGAATCATCAACCTTCTTAACTTCACTTCCAGAATACACACATACGATTGCTACCGCGACATCAAGTAACCAATTCATCAATTCAATTACTTCTACTTTCTCAATCCCAGACTTAGTAAGCCAAATTAACGCGACCCTTATTAGAGTATCAAGTGGATTTTTTGGGACTATAGATGTGATTTTCGGTGGCGCCCTTTCGTTTATCCTTATTATCGTTTTGTCTTTCTATTTGGCCGTACAAGAAGATGGCGTTTCAAAACTATTGAGGCTTGTTACGCCCCTCAAAAATGAAAAATATGTTATTTCTTTATGGAAGAGAACACAAGAAAAAATAGGTTTTTGGATACAGGGCCAGCTTCTTCTTGGGGTTATTGTGGCGGTCCTAGCATTCCTAGGCCTTACGCTAATTGGTGTTTCAAATGCTCTCCTGTTGGCTTTCGTTGTAGGGGTATTTGAAATCATTCCTGTATTTGGACCAATTATCTCGGCAGTTCCAGCAATTATTATTGCCTTTAGCAACAGTGGATTTGGATTAGCAGCTATAACAGCGGGCTTATTCTTGGTGATTCAACAGTTTGAAGCCCATCTTATTTACCCATTAGTTGTCAGGAAGGTTGTTGGAATGCCGCCTATTGTTTCAATTTTGGCCCTACTTATTGGTGCAAAGCTTGCCGGTTTTCTCGGTATTATCCTAGCTGTTCCTATAGCAACCGCTTTAATGGTTGTTATAGATGATTTTGAGAAAAGCAAGATCGAAATCTAAACCCCAGATTAATGTCTCAGAGAAAAAACGTATATATAACCACCACACTTCCTTATGTAAATGCTGAACCGCATGTGGGTTTTGCAATGGAGCTAGTGAGAGCCGACATCATTAATCGCTTCAAAAAAATTCAAGGTAATGACGTATTTTTTAATACAGGTACAGATGAGCATGGCCTAAAAATTTTCCAGAAAGCGAATGAAGAGGGTAAGGATGTGCAGAAATTTGTTGACGAGCATTCAGAAAAATTCAGAGGCTTAATTGACCTACTACACATAGATAAGGATATTCATTTTATAAGAACAACGGATGAGGGTCATATTAAGGCTGCACAGGAAATGTGGAAGAGGTGCTTAGCTAAAGGGGATATTGGGAAAAAGATTTACAAAACAAAATATTGCGTAGGGTGTGAACTAGAAAAAACTGATTCAGAGCTTGAGAATGGGCGTTGTATGATTCACCCAAATTTGGATATTGAAATTTTGGAAGAGGAGAATTATTTTTTTAAATTTTCTAATTATCAACAAAAGCTTTTAGATTTGTACAAAAAAGAAGATTTTGTGACCCCTAATTCCAGATTTAATGAAATAAAAGCTTTTGTTGAAAGGGAAGCAAAAGATTTCAGTATTTCACGCCTGCGAGAAAAAATGCCTTGGGGGGTGCCAGTGCCAGATGATGAGGGACATGTGATGTATGTTTGGTTTGATGCCTTAGTGAGTTATATATCAACACTCGGTTGGCCGGACAAGGATGGAGATTTTGCAAAGTACTGGACGGATGATAATAAAATAATTCAGTACGCTGGCAAAGATAATTTACGCCAACAGTCTGCGATGTGGCAAGCAATGCTAATGTCTGCCGGACTTCCAAACAGTACAAACATTGTGATAAACGGATTTATAACGTCAGGAGGACAAAAGATGTCTAAGTCTCTGGGTAATGTAGTTAACCCGCTTGAAGTTATTGAGGTATTTGGAGCAGATGCCTTTAGATATTTTGTGTCACGCGAGCTTTCAACATTTGAAGATTCTGATTTCACAATGGAGGTGTTTAAACAGGCATACAACTCTAATTTGGCAAATGGTCTAGGTAATTTAGTATCACGCATTATGAAAATGGCAGAATCGAATTTAAATGGCCCAGTTGAGCCACAGAGTGATGGCATGCACAAAGAGTTTGTTGAAGCTCTTGAATCGTTTCATATCCAAAAAGCGATGGATCATATTTGGCAAGAAATATCTAAGCTTGATGAACAAATACAGAGAACTGAACCATTTAAATTGGTAAAAACTAATCCTGAAGAAGCTAAAAAAATTATTTCAGAGCTTGTTGTAAAACTTTCTCACATTGCGCACACACTATCTCCATTTATGCCTGAAACCTCAGAAAGCATTAAGTCATTAATTAGAAATAATATTTCACCAGTACAACCACTATTTCCTCGAATGGATTAAGTTTTATGGAATATAAATACATAGATACACACGGACATTTGCAGTTTGAAGACTACGACACAGACAGGGAACTGGAAATTAAAAAAATGAAAGAAGCGGAAACACTCGGGATTGTGGTTGGTGTAGATATAGATAGCTCAAAACAGGCAATAAAATTGGCAGAAGAAAACGAACATTTATTTGCATGTGTTGGCATTCACCCAACCCATAACGGGGAACACATAGACGAATTAGAAGAGTTAGTAAAACACGAGAAGGTTGTTGCTATAGGCGAGTGCGGGTTAGATTTTTTTAGAAGTCCAAAAGAAGTCGAATGGGAAAAACAGAAAAAACTTTTTGACCGCCAGATTGATTTAGCAATTAAATACGAAAAACCCCTTATGATTCATGCGAGATCTGCCAACAAAGAAATCGCTGAAATTTTACGAGAAAGAAAAAAGGAGGCAGGAGATAAACTGATGGCAAACCTGCATTTTTTTACCGGGACAATGGAAGAAGCGAAAGCATTTCTTGATATGGGATTTACGCTCTCATTTTCTGGGGTGATTACGTTTGCTCGCGACTATGACGAGGTCGTTCGCTTTGCTCCCAGTTCACACATCCTGACAGAAACAGACTCTCCGTATGCAACACCAATTCCATTTAGAGGTAAGAGAAATAACCCACGATTTGTAAGTGAGGTAGTTACAGCTTTGGCTCGTATTCGTGAGGAAGATGAAGAGGAGATAAGGGAAATTGTATTGAATAACGCCAAAAGGGTATTTAAGCTAAAAATATAAAATTTTTTATTTAAAAGGGTTGCATTAATTTGAATTAAAAGGTATTTTCTTGGTTAGAGCTTAGTTGTTTCTACCTTTTGGCATAAGGCGGAGCCAGTGGCGAAAGCAAGCACTGTCTACGAAGAGCTTCTGTTTGTTGAACAGGAGATTCGACGTCTTGTCCTGCAAAATGGGGACATACTCAGAATGAAGCCCGGAGAGCTGAAGGTGGTAGATGTCCTCCAAAAGAATCTGGAGGCTCTCGTGGGCCTGAGAAAGCGCAGGAAGGAACTTAGCATGAGACTGCATTCACTACCGCTGGTAGCAAGCAGGAAAGAGCCCCGTTAACACGGGGCTCTTGAACTATTTGGGCTGTATGTTAAAGTTTCTCAGTTCCCATTAGGGATCTTAACGGAGTGTTTAAAACCGGCTAAGCTGGGCATGCACCACACGGCATGCAGTAATTAAAAAATACGCTAGTCTCAGGGCCTTAAATGGTGTCTGGGATGGCTGATTAAAAATATATGGCTGAAGAAAATAACATTGGCGACATGAATCGCTATTATGAGGTGGGTTTTATGGTTACACCTTCTTTGGAGGAAACCAATGTGCAAACAGTAGCAAAAGAAATTAATGCACTTATTACCAAGCTTGGTGGAAGTGTTATTGATGGTGAAGAACCAAGATTGAGACGTCTTGCATATCCAATTTACAAAGTAATTGGAGGGCAAAAAATTGCAGCAACCACAGGTTATTTCGGTTGGAGCAAGTTTGAAATTGACCAAGAAAAAAGTGCTGAAGCGGTAGAAACACTTGGAAAAAATTTAAAAGGCATCGAGGAATTATTAAGATTTATTCTCATTAAAACAGTCAAAGAGAAAACGTACACCCCAAGAGAGCCAGAAGCAATGGAAAATGAAGAAGATTTGGTTGCGCCCGATGAAATAATCGGCGAACCCGTAGAGATTGAGGCAACAGTAGCAGCCGACGACTCAAGAGAAGGGGAGGTTGTTGCAGAAACTAAGGAGGAATAGAATTGGGGAAGCATTAAAAATAGGTAACAGACACAAATATGAACATAAACAAAGCACTAGTATTCGGAAACCTTACTCGCGACCCTGAAGTTCGCTCGCTTCCATCTGGTATTCAAGTGGCTTCTTTTGCTATCGCTACCAATAGAACTTGGAAAGATAAAGAGGGCAAAAAACAAGACAGCGTGGAATATCACAATATCGTCGCCTTTGGTAGACAAGCAGAAGTCATCGCTCAGTATGCAAGAAAAGGCTCATCACTATTTGTTGAAGGAAGAATGCAGACAAGGAGTTGGGACGATAAAACTAGCGGAGAGAAAAAATACAGAACAGAAGTAGTAGTGGAGAATTTCCAATTTGGTCCAAAGAAAACCGGCCCCGATAACCCTAGAAGTGAAAAGGCAGCAGAAATGGCACCAGATTCATCAGGAGACGTAATTGAGTATCCACAAGAAAATATTCAGACAGACGATATACCGTTCTAAATTAAATAAATAAAAATAGGAAAAATTAAAATCATGAAGAGAGAAAAGATAGATATGCCAAAATTCATAGACTACAAGGATACGGATCTTCTAAAGAAGTTTCTAAATCCCCACGCTAGAATTATTGGAAAGAAGAGAACAGGACTTGCTGCAGGGGACCAGAGAGGTTTGGCAATGGCAGTGAAAAGAGCACGATTTATGGCGCTTTTGCCGTTTGTGTCTCGATAAGAGACGCTCGGTAAATACTATTTTCAACCCAGCTACCGCTCGAGTTAAAATCTTGAAATCTGGAAGCTACATAACGAAAAACATCAGAACTCGCTGTATTACATCAGCTCAGACAGCTGATGTTTTTCTATTACGCTAATCTCGATTTCAAAATACTCTCACGAGTGTTGAAAATAGTACTTACCTCGCTCTAAAGATGAAAAAATCGGGCGTATAATTTGTTGTATGCGAATCCCGCTTTTGTATCGGCTACCTTTCTTTTTTGACGCACTACTGCTTCTATCTTTCGGCTTAAAGTTTATTTGCCCCTTGGATAGTGGCTGTTTTACTGATCCGTTAGTACAATTATCTTTTAGCCCTCTATTTTTTGTTGAGGGAAAACAGTGGTTTTCTTTTTCTTTCGGTCAAGAAGTCGTTTTTCTTTTGTTGTTTTGGTTTTTAGCAGGAGCCCTTGTTGGTCTTATATTAGATTCATTTAGACACGAGAATTAGGAAATTCTGTCTGTATATTGTCCTGTTTCGGTATTGAGACGCACAATGTCTCCCTCTTTTACAAACATAGGAACTTGTATTTCTGCTCCAGTCTCAAGAACTACCATCTTTGTGCCACCCTGCGCAGTATTGCCCTTAACTGTTGGATGAGCTTCAGTAACCTTTAATTCAACTTTTATAGGTAACTTTAGACCAATAAATTTTTCATCAAAAAGTACAGCTTGCACAATGCTATTTTCCTTCAAAAATTTTCCAGCATCACCCACGAGTTCTTCTGCCAACTTATATCTATCACTTAGATTTTTTGGATCTGCAAACCACCATTCTCCTTTATTATTAAATAAATATTTAACATCCTTTTTCACTATTTCAGCCTCAGGTAGTCTTTCAGATACATGAAAAGACTGTTCAGTTACTTTGCCAGTAATCATGTTCTTTAGTTTTGTCGCATTTACAGGTTTTCTCTGTTGTTTACGAAAAACATGAGAGGAAAGTACCTCATAAGGGGCACCTTCAAAAATGATAACTTTATGTTCTGTGATTTCGTTGTAATCTAGCATTGCCATAGGTTTGTCATTCTACTTTTTTAAATTTTTTAGTCAAATTGAGGCTTAATGAGGCCACTTTATATGCAAACAACCACGGTGGAGTACCGTGGTTGTGTTCAAGAGTGCGCGTATTCGAAGCGAAAACCACTTTGGGCGGTTGAATGGCGAGCAACCACACTAAAGAATTCCGGTTCCGTGTTCGGTGCCTTGCAAGGACTGTTCTTGGTCAAGCTGGCGAGGCCCTTCGCAAAAAAGTCCTTCGCCCGTCGGAACTGTGTTTAGTGTCGCTGATTTTTTGTTAACTGCTATCGACACTACTCAGCAGAACTTTCGGTCTCCAGCAAGTCAGCCACTCTTGTGCTAGTTCTATTTAGGATGATAGCTGTTTTTTCTTTTTTAACAACTAGAGTTCGTTTAGGTGAGAGCGGATGTCTTTCATTAAGGCTTTTGAAACATTTTTATCTTCACGTAGGAACTGGCGGGTAGCGTCGTAACCACGTCCGAGTTTCATTTCACCGTATTCATAAGTTTGTCCATTCTTTTTCACTAGCCCAAGTTTTTCACCAAGTGCAATTAGTTCGCCCTCTCGTGAAATGCCTTCGTTGTACATTAAATCAAATTCAGTTTGCTTAAATGGAGCTGCAACCTTATTTTTTACAACCTTTACCCTTACTCGTCCGCCCATTATTTCCTCACCCTTTTTGATTTGGGCAATACGACGAATATCCAATCGGACAGATGTGTAGAACTTGAGGGCCTTACCGCCCGGGGTAGTCTCTGGGTTGCCAAACATCACACCAATTTGCATTCGAATTTGGTTTATGAAAATAACAATCGTTTTTGATTTGGCCACAATTGCAGTGAGCTTTCGTAGTGCCTGTGACATTAGACGAGCTTGTTTACCTACATGGTATGCGCCCATATCACCTTCAATTTCATCTTTTGGAGTGAGTGCCGCCACTGAGTCAATTACAATAACGTCGAGCTTTCCTGAGCGTACAAGTGAGTCAACGATCTCTAATGCCTGCTCACCAAAGTCTGGTTGAGAGACAAGGAGTTCATTTAATTTCACACCAAGCCTTTTTGCATATTCAGGATCCAGTGCGTGCTCCGCATCAATAAACGCACATAGTCCGCCCGCTTTCTGTGCTTCAGCAATTACATGCAAAGCTAGGGTAGTTTTTCCAGAAGATTCCGGGCCAAATACCTCAATGATTCTTCCGCGGGGAAGTCCGCCTACGCCGAGCGCAGCATCCAGACCGATTGAACCTGTGGAAATTGAATCTACGTCAACACGTGCAGTATCGCCGAGCATCATTATTGCTTCATCTCCAAATTTTGTCTTTATAGCAGAGACAGCCGCTTCAATGTTTGATGCAGAAACCTTATTTTCGGAATGATCACTAGTCGGTTTGTTTACGATTTTTATTTTTACTTTTGTATTTTTTTTATCTTTTTGGGTCATGGTTGTGTTGTTGTTGAAATTGGTGTTTCTATTTGGGCGGTATTATTCCCAGCTACGAATATTTTTTCTTCAACTTTGGCGAGCCTTCCAAAGCGGTCTTTTCCTACGAGCCTAAGTATAACTAGGCCAGGAGAGGGGAGCAAATTCTCCTTAAACTTACCCGAATCGTCCACAAATATCTGGTGGTCGTTTAGGGTAATAAAGGAAACGTTTTGGGCTGAGCCTGTCACTTCTATCACTGGCCCCGACACCGTTTCATTGGCTTTGGGTGTCAAAAATTTTAATTGCGGGCCAAGGATTAGGTTTCGGGCCTGAAAAATTACATACAGAGCAAGAAGCACAAAAAAAGCAGCCATTATAATTTTTCTTTGAGGTATAAATTCAAGCGTCATTTTATTCTTCGTCTTCTTCCTTGTCTTGCTCTTCTTCCATATCTTCAGCTATCTTTGGACTAAAGTCTTGAATCACATCTTCTTCAACATGGCCAAAGTCACTCGCTCCTCCAACAAGAACGTCGCGGGGTTTTGCGCCAGACCCGGGGCCAACGACACCGCGCTCTTCGAGCATATCAATGAGTCTGGCTGCGCGAGCATAGCCCACGCCAAGTTTTCTTTGTAAGAAAGATGTTGATGCTTTGCCCGCCTGAATTATTGTTTCGCGAGCTTCTTCGTATAGGTCATCCTCTTCTTCGTCTTTTTCGAAATCAGCACTGAAAATGTTTCCTTCAGATTTTGTGTCTGCAAAATTTATTTCTGAAAGCGACGGCTCGTATGAGTCTCTTAAATATTTAACAACTTTCTTTACTTCACCTTCGGTAATATATGCAGACTGAATACGTACTGGCTTACTCATTTCGCCACCCATATAAAGCATGTCTCCGGCCCCAAGGAGTTTTTCTGCACCGGCCATGTCCAAGATTGTTCTTGAATCGACCTGAGATGCCACCTGCAAAGCCACTCGGCTAGGCACGTTTGCTTTGATTAAGCCTGTTATGACGTTTACAGACGGTCTTTGTGTAGAAAGTATTAGGTGGATTCCAACTGCTCGGCTCATTTGAGCAAGGCGCACAATAGCCGCTTCAAGCTCTCTAGGGTAGCTTGTCATTATGTCTGCCAATTCATCTATTACGACAACAATGTATGGCATTGGGTCTAGGCCTTCTGCGTTTTCACTTTCTTTGCCCTTTCTTGCTCTTTCAACTGCCGGAGCCACTATGCTTTTATGGTAAGAATCTATATCGCGTGCACTATGTGTTTGCAGTAATTCATATCGGCGTTCCATCTCTTTTGCAGTCCACTTGAGGGCGAGGATAGCTTTTTTGGGTTCTGTAATAACAGGCGTGAGTAAGTGGGGGATATTGTTATATAGGGTCAACTCCACTCTCTTTGGGTCAATCATTATAAATTTCAAATTTTCCGGAGGGTTTCTATAAAGAAGTGAAGTAATTAAGGCGTGGATAGTTACAGATTTTCCGGAGCCAGTTGCACCAGCAATGAGAAGGTGAGGCATTTTTGCCAAATTGGCAAAATGGGAAATTCCAGAAATATCCTTTCCTAGTGCCACTAGTAGATCCTTTTCGCCGTGAATGAAATTGTTTTCTGCAAGAAGTGTTCCAAGACCAACAGTTGTTTTAGCGGTATTTGGTACCTCAATGCCCACAAGTGATTTTCCGGGAATTGGCGCTTCAATGCGCACTGGGTGAGCGGCGAGGGCTAGTTCCAAGTTGTTTTGGAGTCCAACTATTTTTGAGAGTTTCACCCCTTCTGCCGGTTTCAGCGCATAACGCGTTACAGATGGACCAATTGAAACTTCATCCATCTCAACTGCAATTCCAAAATTCTCCAAAGTTCTTTTAATGATGTTTGCGTTTGCTTTCACATCTCCTACTCCAGGCTTACCGCGATCACGCTCAAGAAGAGATAGTGGGGGAGGAGTGAAGTCTTTCGCAAATAATGTTTTTGGCATTGTTGCAAAAAATTCTCCAACTTTTGCGACCTTACTTATTTTCGGTTCTTCCTCGGCTGGTTCTTCTTGTTCTTCATCAATGTCAACACTTTCCCCAGCAACGCTCACATTTATTTTTTGCTCTTCTTCGTATTCCTCCTCGTCCTTCTCCTCTTTGTTTCTCTTGAACATTGAGAACAGAAACCCAAGTCTAAGGGTGGTGTCAAAAAATATAGAAAATGAGATTACGAGAAGAGCGACCAGTATTATTACTGACACATAAACATCAAAAATCTTTATAAGTGGGTTTGCTATAAATTCACCCACAATGCCGGCCTTAGTATTTGAAGCTATTTGAATAAGGCCAAGAGCGGAGAGGAAAAAAACAGTAGCCCCGATTGTTTGGGGAAGGGCAATTTTTCTTGCCTCGCCTCTAAAGGCGGAAATACTAAATATTATGAAAATAACAGGCAGTATGTAGTATCCAACGCCAAAGCAATAAGTTAAACCATTAAAAAACAATTCTCCTGCCACCCCACCTTTGTGTAGGGCAGCAAGCGTCAAAATTAGCGTAAAAAGAAGATAGACGACACCCTTCACTGAATGTTTTGTTTCGTCTTTTAAATCGCTCCAAAAGCCCACCCTTTCTGCGATATCAGAGCTATCATGTTTCTTATTTTTTGAGCCTTTTTTACGAGCCATAAACCAATTTTACTCTTTTAGGAAATCAAATGGAATGCACAAGAGTGACTTTTCATAATTTTAAGTGAGACACAGTCCTATTTAAATCTCGCGAGAGTATTTTAAAACCGAAATTAGCGTAATAGAAAAACACCAACTGTTTGAGCCTCAGCACAACTGAGGGCGAGTTTTGGTGTTTTTCGTAAATGCAGCTTAGCGGTTTTAAAATTTTAACTCGAGTGGCAGTTGATTTAAAAAGGACAGTGTCGAACGTGGCCCTTGCTTTTTATTCTGTCCGTTATATAATAAAAGACAAATAAAGAAATGGAAGACAAAAACCTAAAGGACAAAGTGCAGGATAATAAAGGAGAAAACTCCAATAATACGGCTAATATTATGGATATTCCCAAGGGTGTGCATGCAAAAAAGTCTGAGAAAATATGCGCAGCAATCTTTCTAGTCTCAGGGTTTTTAAACGACCAAGAATCTATCAAGTGGGATATAAGACGAATTGCGTCGAAACTAGTAAGCATTACTGCGAAACTTCATTTTGGTGACCACCAAAGTAGAAAGCAAATAATTTCTGAATGCAGAACCACGATTTCCGAGCTCGCATCCTTGCTTGAAGTTGCTTCATTGGCTGGTTTGATATCGGCTATGAATGCTAGTGTTTTAGCCAAGGAATTGCACTCACTGCTTTCTCTTGTTGAGAGAGAGGATTCTAGCTCTAATAAATCAAACCAAATTAGGTTTGCTAAAAATTACTTTGATGTGGGTGAAACTTATATGCTTGAAAGCGGGGATGGAGAACCTGTGGATAACAGAAAAACCATTTCAAGTAGCGAAAGAAATTTAAAGGACAATTTGCATCCAAGTGCTTTTGCAGTCCAAAAAGATGAGAAGTACGGAACCTCAAAACCACTCAATGTTGCTAAGGAATATGGCTCGGTTGCGGTTAAGAGAAACAAGAGGCAAAGCTTCATTATTCAGATACTCAAAAAGAAAAAAGATCTTACGATAAAAGACATTTCAACTATATTCCATGACTGCAGTGAAAAGACAATTCAGCGTGAATTGGCTCTACTTGTTCACGATGGTGCTGTTGTAAGAGAGGGGGAGAGACGCTGGACTAAATATAGCCTTGCTTTGGGAGCATAAAAAGCTTCTTTTTAACTAAAATATCGCTCTATATTAATACTTTACTTACTGGTTCATTTTTGATAAACTGTTCCCAAGCTTATTTTGAAGGCCAAAAGTGGGTTTCGACATCTAATAAGTCGCTATCCACACTAGGACATGTCCTTTCAGAGTGAGTGAGGGGGTATAATTGCCCCTAAGCCTGATTTTTTGCCCCTTAAAAGGTGAGAAATTAGTGCTTCATCGTCTGTATAGATTGTCGAAATATAGTCTATACGGGCGTAGAGCATTATTAGATCAGATTATAACTAATCGTTTAGCGCGCAAATTACTATCATCAAAGTCGCGTTAAATGTCACAAAATTTACTAAAAACAAATGAGTAGAAAAATCGTTCTCGTAGCAGCAGCATTTGCTCTAGCTCTCTCTGTTTCAGTGGCTTCAGCCGCAACAGTTGCAGATCTACAGGCAATGATTGCTCAGTTGCAACAGCAACTTGCAGCTTTGTCCGGTGGTTCAGCTTCATCAGCTGGATACACTTTCACAGCAGACCTTACAGTTGGCTCAAAGGGAGCAGATGTATCAGCCCTTCAGCAAGCTTTGGTTCAAAAGGGTTTCTTGACTATGCCTAACGGCGTTGCTTATGGTTACTTCGGTAACGCAACAAAAGCAGCAGTCGCAAAGTGGCAAGCTTCAGCTGGTGTTTCACCAGCAGTTGGATACTTCGGTGCTAAGTCACGTGCAGCCTTCGGCGGCGTTGCTTCAACACCAGCAGGAACACCTACACCAACCCCAGCAACAGGCGTAACAACCGTTGGTAAGGAAGGTATTATTACTGTTGACCTAAACCCAACACCTTCTACTGGCCAGAACATCTACGTAGGTGCCCAAAAGGCTCCTGTTCTAGGTATTCGTGTTAAGGCTCAGAATTCTGACCTTGATGTCCAGAGAGTTACATTGAACTTGGGAACAAACTCAGCAGGTGCAAACTTCTACACCCAGGCATTCCAAACAGTTTACTTGTTGGATGCGTCTGGAAATGTACTTGCATCTTCACCTCTTAACGCTAATACCGTTACGAGATCAACTTCAGGAGCAACAAACACTTACTACATCACAATGACAGGTTTCCACTATGTGGTTCCTATCAACACAACCAAATACATGGTTGTAGCATTCGACACATACCCATCAGTTGATTCTACATACAGAACCAGCTATACGGTTCAGGTTGATGCAAACGGAGTACGTGCAGTTGACGGTGCTGGTATAAACCAAAACGGTCCTGCAACAGCCATCTCGCAAGCTCAAACACTTTCAGCTAGCTTGGCTTCTTCAGCAACCCTGCAGGTTTCTACAGACCCAGCAACTCCTCTAACATCTGAGTACATTGCTACATCTGGTTCAAGCTTGAATCAGTCACCAGCAGGATCACCTGTAACATTGCTCGCTTTTGATGTATTACCTCAAAACGACAATGTTCAGATTGACACCTTGGTAGCAGGAGTAACAAAGACAGGTACAGGAGGCGGAACAGCAGCAACAGCTTACTTGTATGATGCTTCAAACCCATCAACAGCTCTAAGCTCAGCTTCAGTTTCAGCAGGCTTGGCTTCATTCAACAACATCAACTACAAGCTTCCAGCTAACACTACGAAGCAGTTCTTGATTAAGGTTGATATCACTTCAGCAAACGCAACAAACGCTACATGGACAGCATCAGTAACAGCAACAAACATCACAGCTGAAAACAGCTTGGGTGCTATGTTGGCTTCTGCAAACACAACAGGAACAGCAACAGGAAACGGCCTAACAGTTAGAAACGTTGGTCCTATCTTCACTCTTGTTGGTTCTCCTTCTATTACGAAGGG
>Ga0172379_10002594_pt1 | contig 31396 bp, 34 predicted proteins | sample GrowelOW334metaG_FD_119756 | JGI IMG/M metagenome (GOLD analysis project Ga0172379, IMG submission 119756) | Groundwater microbial communities from an aquifer near a municipal landfill in Southern Ontario, Canada - Groundwater well OW334 metaG | ecosystem: Environmental > Aquatic > Deep...
ATCCTACCTCATCCCCCCAACCCCCTTCTCCTCTAAGGAGAAGGGGGAGTAGATTTAATTTGTTTTAACACATAACTAATATTATTCATCACTTGTTCATTATTAAAACGTAATACGGTATAGCCATGTTTTTTTAACATTAAATCTCTGCTGGCATCACGTTGTTGTTGTAATTTGTGAATATCTCCATCAACTTCAATGATTAACTTGTGTTCATTTACGATTTCGTAAATATTGCCATAGTTTTTGTTCAGTAGTATAACTCCCTTCTCCTTAGAGGAGAAGGGCTGGGGATGAGGTAGGTTGTTAGGAGAAGGGGGTTTTTAAGTATAACGTTAAATTATTCTTCGATCCTTCAACGCGTTACCTAAGGTAACGTCATCGGCGAATTCAATATCGGCACCGGCTGGTAAGCCACGGGCCAAGCGAGATGTTTTTATATTTAGAGGTTTTATAGCGTCAATGAGATAGAGAGCGGTAGTTTCACCATGATTATCTGGATTAGTAGCAATAATTACTTCATTTACTTGATCACGCTTAATGCGCTCGATTAATGATTGTATCTGTAAGTGTTCTGGACCAATACTTTCAAAGTGATTAATTACTCCGCCTAGTACATGATACACTCCATCCCAAGCGGCGGTTTGCTCTAAGGTAAATACATTAGGGCTTTCGGCTACCACGCAAATAGCTTGATGATTACGTTTAGGATCGGAACAAATAGTACAACGTTCATGCAGAGATATTACTTTGCAATCTTTACAGAGTTTAATTTCAACCAAAGCAGCTAATAAGCGATCACTAAATAATTTAATTGTATCTTGAGGTTGTTTTAGCAAAAAAAACACAAAGCGTTCCGCAGTTTTGCGTCCAATTCCAGGCAAGGCCATAAAAGATTGGAGCAGTTGTTCAATTGGTTGGGGGTAATGTGGCATGAGCGGGTGTTAATGTGTTAACGCAAGCTAGATAAATCTGGCATGGTCATTTCACCAGATTGGATTTTTTTAGCAATCACACGTTGAATTTGTTTATTAGCATCTTCAAGCGCTTCAATTACACCGCGCTGAATTTGGTTTTTATTATTTGGTGTTAAAAAGTTAGCGTCAATATCTAGTGATAAGATTTTTTGGCTACCATCCATTACTACATTTACTTTACCACCAGCGCCTTTGGCATGTGCGGTTTGTTGGGAAAGAATGTTTTGGGCTTGTTTAGCTTGTGAACGCAAGTCTTTAAATTGTTTTAGTTTAGATAGAACTGAAGCCATAATATTTTATAAATTAAGTTAGTTAGTTTAATAGTATTATTATTCAAAATTAGGTGGTGGTCCGGAAAAATTGGCTTTTTCTAAGTTCTTAAAACTAGCTTTTTCAATATCAAAGAATAATTCCAAGCGGCCAGTAGGACCATTACGATGTTTAGCGATAATAATATCGGCAATATTTTTTCGAGAAGTATCTGGCTTGTAATACTCTTCTCGATAAATAAACATTACCACATCGGCGTCTTGTTCAATAGAGCCTGATTCGCGCAAATGGGCTAATTTTGGAATAGGAATGTTTTGCGCTTCCACGGCGCGAGATAACTGTGATAAAGCGATAACCGGCACATTTAATTCACGGGCTAAACCTTTTAACGAACGGGAAATTTCGGCAATTTCTTGCACGCGGTTATCCACACTGGTACGAGTTTCCATTAACTGTAAATAATCAATCACAATTAAGCCTAAACCGTGTTCTATCTGTAACCGGCGGGCTTTGGTACGAATTTCCAAAATTGTAGAAGTAGCCGTGTCATCAATATATATTGGTGCTTCTGATAATACACCCATGGCGTGGCCGATTCTAGGAAAATCATCATGGCCGGGCGCATCTGATAATTTGCCAGTGCGCATTTTCCACAAATCTACACCAGCTTGAGCACAGAGTAGCCGATCTACCAGCTGGTCTTTACTCATTTCCAAGCTAAAAATGCCAACGGGCACGCGTTCTTGTACGGCTACCTGGCGGGCAATATCTAATGCTAGAGAAGTTTTACCCATGGATGGGCGGGCGGCAATAATAATTAAATCCGCTTTTTGTAAGCCGCCTAATTTGTTATCAATATCAATGTAGCCAGTAGGCGTACCACGTAATTTTCCAGCTTCTTTATGAATTTCATCTAACCGATTAAAAGCATCCGTTAAAATATTAGCAATCGGTACAAAATTTTGGCGCAGGTGTTTTTGCGAAACAGCAAATAATGTTTGTTCAGATTGGTCTAGTTGAGTACTAATATCATCGGTATCTTCGTACGCTTTACTTAAAATAGTATGGCCAGCTTGAATGAGGCGGCGTAAAGTAGCTTTTTTTTGAATGATATTAGCGTAACTTATTACATTAGTCGCCGACGGTACGGTATTAGTAAGCGTAACCAAATAAGCTCGGCCGCCAATTGTTTCAATGGCCTTTAATTCCATTAAGCGGTTACTTAAGCTTAATACGTCAATCGGACTGCGTTGGGTGTATAAATCGGAAATGGCCGAAAAAATCAAGCGGTGTTTTTCGCTATAAAAATCATCGGCCGCAATAACATCAGCAATTTTAATAATAGCATCTGGATCGATTAATAATGAGCCTAAACAAGCTTGTTCGGCTTCCAGGTTATGTGGTGGAATGTGGTCGGCTAAATTTGTGGTTGGATTGGACATAAACTATGCTAACAGGAAGTTTATCTTAGCGAACAAGTAGCTATCTGCCAACCCCCACTTATAAACCTGTTTTGCACATGTTAAATAGCAAAAATACTCGCGAGTAATTTTGACAGTAGGCAAAAAAAGTAGTATTATGAATACGCAGCTTATTTTATATGGTAAAACAGCGCTATCTTTTTTCTCAAATACAGCAAGATTTAACCAAAAAAATGGTTTTTTTAGGTGGACCCAGGCAGGTTGGTAAAACTACTTTGGCAAAGAAATTGCTTGGCACAGAACAAAACGGATATTTGAATTGGGATATTTCTTATCAACGTGAACGTATTCTTAAACAGCAATGGCCAACTACTCACTTATGGGTATTTGATGAGGTGCATAAATATCGCCAATGGAGAAATATGCTCAAGGGTATTTATGACGAGTATCACGAACAAAAAGAAATTTTGGTTACTGGCAGCGCTCATTTAGCGGTTTATCGCTATGGCGGCGATTCATTACAAGGACGGTATCATTATTTACAGCTCCATCCATTGTCATTTACGGAATTACAGATGACAAAACCAGCTGAACTATTGGAACTGCTGACGCTTGGTGGTTTTCCCGAACCATTTTTTGGCGGCAGTGCAGTTGAGGCAAAGCGTTGGTCGCGTGAATATCGCACGCGTTTGATTGAAGAAGACATTCGAACGGTGGAGCGAGTACAAGATATTAGCAATATGGAGTTACTCATGTTGCGTTTACCAGAACTGGTTGGTTCACCTATTTCTATTAATGCGTTAAGAGAAGATTTGCAAGTGAGCCATAAAGCCGTGGTTAGTTGGATGAATATTTTAGAACGCCTGTACGCTATTTTTCGGATTTCTCCGTTTGGCGCACCAAAATTGCGAGCCGTAAAAAAAGAACAAAAGCATTATCATTTTGATTGGACGTTAGTACAAAACGAGGCTGTTCGTTTTGAAAATATGGTGGCGTGTCATTTGTTAAAATGGGTGCATTTTCAGCAAGATGTATTAGGGGAAGACGTGGAGTTGCGCTATTTTCGTGATGTGGATGGTCGGGAAATAGATTTTATTATTACAAAAAATAAACAGCCCATACAAGCCATTGAATGTAAATGGCAGGATAGAGAAATTAACACTGGTTTAAAATATTTTCAGCAGCGCTTTCCAAAATGTAACATGTGGCAGATTAGTGCCATTGGCACAAAACATTATATTTCTAACAATATTCAAGTTGCGTCCGCAGTAGAATTTTTGAAAAATTTAACATAAAAATAACAGCCATTATTTATGTCTCAATTTATTGATATATTTTTGCATCTTGATGTGCATTTAAGTAACGTAATTACTACTTACGGTACCAGTACGTATTTTATTTTGTTTTTTGTAGTATTTTGTGAAACTGGCTTGGTGATTACGCCGTTTTTGCCGGGGGATTCTTTATTATTCGCGGCTGGTACATTTGCGGCACTAGGGGCATTAAATGTTTGGTTGGTGTTATTGTTTTATTGTTTAGCGGCGATTATTGGTGACACAGTAAATTATTGGGTGGGTAGAAACATTGGCTTAAAAGTGTTTAATTTGAATATACCATTTTTAAAAAAAGACTACGTAGATAGGACGGAATATTTTTATAAAAAACACGGGCGAAAAACCGTGGTGTTAGCTCGTTTTATACCAATTATAAGAACGTTTGCCCCGTTTGTAGCCGGTTTGGGTCGCATGCCGTACGGTGTGTTTTTGACTTATAGTATCGGCGGTACATTAGCCTGGGTTAATATATTTGTGTGGGGTGGCTATTTTTTTGGAAACATTCCTATTATTAAAGAGAATTTCACCATTGCTATTTTTGCCGTGATCGGCATATCTATTTTACCTGGCATAATCAAATACATTCATCATTTGGTTACTAGAAATAGGCCGACTACAAAATTGACTGTGTAATAAGTGGGTCGTAGTGGATTTGAACCACTGACCGTTTGCTTAAAAGGCAACTGCTCTACCCCTGAGCTAACGACCCATAAAACAACCGCTATTGTAACAAACATGTTTAATTATTGTCAATTAATTAGGCTCTATACTAACCCCCGGGTTAAACCCGGGGGTTAGTGGTAAGGTAATTAATAAATTTTTGTGGTATAATATTACATATGTTTAAATGGTTGAAAAAAATAATGAAATATTGGTTAAAACTGGAAACTAATAATAATCCATTAGTATTTGATACAGAGCAATATTTAACCAAAGTAGGCAAGGCGTTTCAAATTGGTGGTTTGGGAGTATTAGGAGTAATGAGCCTAGCGATATTAGGTTTTTTAATAGTATTAATTGGAGCTTTAAGAGGTTGGTTTTAATTTATGCCGGAACCCAGTGTTAAATTTTATAATTTAAGTATCGATGAAACCTTACGACAACTAGATACTAGTCATCATGGGCTAACTAGTCATGAAGCTAAACGCCGCTTAGGGTATTACGGTATTAATAAATTACCGGAAGCCAAGCCCCGGTATTGGTGGCAGATTTTTTATGAGCAATTTACCAGCCCGTTAATTATTATTTTAATCTTAGCGGCCTCGGTTAGTTTAATCATGGCAGAACGGGTGGATGCCACGGTTATTTTTATGGCCGTGTTAATTCAGGTTATTGTTGGGTTCATTCAAGAATTTAAAGCCCAACAATCATTAGAAGCTTTAAAGCGAGTGATTACCTTGCAAGCGCGAGTACGTAGAGAGCAAACCGAGCAATTAATTCCAGCTACTACGTTGGTACCGGGCGATGTGGTTTTATTGCAAGCGGGTGATAAAATCCCAGCCGATGCGCGCTTAATTGAAACTGGGGATTTTGAAGTGAACGAAGCGGCGTTAACTGGTGAATCGGAACCTATTTTAAAAGAGCATAAAAAAATTCATTTAGCCGAAGTTACCTTAGCTGATAGAACCAACATGGTTTTTGCTGGTACGGTAGCTACTAAGGGAACGGCTTTGGCTTTGGTTACTCATACCGGTGAATTTACCGAATTGGGCAAGATTGCTAAATTAATTAAAAATATTGAAACTGAACCAACCCCACTACAAAAACAATTAGCGCTGTTTGCTAAAAGAGTAAGTATTTTAGTGGTATTAATTGCGGTAGTTATTTTTGTAGCCGGTTTTTTTGCAAAAAATAATATTGTGGAAATGTTTACAGTAGCTGTAGCTGTAGCTGTTTCGGCCATTCCGGAAGGTTTAGCCATTGCCGTAACCATTATTTTAGCAGTGGGTATGCGGCGTATTCTGAAACAAAAAGCGCTCGTGCGCAAACTGGTAGCGGCTGAAACATTAGGTTCTACGAATGTAATTTGTACCGATAAAACCGGCACATTAACGGAAGGCAACATGCAGGTAACAGAAATAGTTACTTGGGAAGACGTGTTAACAGATTTAAAACATAAAACAGCGGCTCAAGTGTTACGCGTAGGCTTGCTGTGTAACGATGCCCGAGTGAATAATCCTAATGAACCAGCAAATAAGTGGGTGATTTCTGGTAATTTAACGGAGCGCGCTTTATTACAAGCCGCTGTGCAGTCTGGTTGGGATTTAGCTGTGTTAATCAAAGAGGCACCGCGGGTTGATACAATGCCATTTGATTCCACAATTAAACACATGGCTACTTTACATCGCGAAGCCCAAGGACGCACGCTTTATGTAAAGGGAGCGCCAGAAATTATTACGGCTAAGTGCACGAAGATTCAAATTAATGGTAGAGCCGTGCCGTTTGACGCGGACAAGCAAGCTCAATTTGAAAAGAAATTTATCGCGTTATCTAAAAAAGGATTGCGTATTATTGCCTTGGCTTACAAAGTAATAGCTAAAGCCAATACTGTAGCTGAAGCCGAAATTAATGATTTAGTGTTAATGGGTTACGTTGGTATTAGAGATCCTTTACGTGCAGAAGCTAAACGCACAATTGCGTTATGTCAACGAGCCGGCATTAAAATAGTAATGATTACCGGAGACCATAAATTAACCGCCCAGACGATAGCACACGAACTAGGGTTAGCCTGTCAGGCACATAATGTGATGGAGGGAAGTGAACTAGATACACTATCACAGCACGAATTAAATAAGCGAGTTGGTGATATTATCGTATACGCACGGGTTACTCCAGAACATAAATTACGTATTGTGCAGGCCTGGCAAGCGAATGGCCAAGTAGTGGCCATGACCGGTGATGGCATTAATGATTCGCCAGCTATTAAAGCGGCTGATATTGGTGTGGCATTAGGTTCTGGTACCGATGTAGCTAAAGAAACGGCGAATTTAGTGATTCTGGATGATAATTTTAGTACGATTGTGGCGGCCGTAGAAGAAGGCCGAGGGATTTTTGATAACATTAAAAAAACGGTGCTGTATTTAATTTCAGATAGTTTTTCAGAAGTAATTTTAATTACTGGTAGCCTGTTAGTTGGTTTACCAATTCCAATTACTGCCGCGCAAATTTTATGGATTAATATTGTGGATGATACATTTCCTAGTTTAGCGATGACGCAAGAGCCGAAAGAACCAGCTAGTATGCTAGAGCCACCACGTGGGCACAGTAATTATATTTTAACTCGTGAAATAAAATGGTTAATTGCGGTAGTTTCGTTAACAACTGGTTTACTTAATTTAGTTTTATTTTATTATCTTTATCATGCTTACGGAAATATTCAGCCAGCGCAAACCATTATTTTCGCGTCCTTTGGTATTGATTCACTTATTTTTATGTTCACCTTAAGATCATTGCGAGTATCTTTGTTTCAACTTAAGCCTTGGTCGAATCGCTGGCTAGTTGGTGCATTAGGCGTAGGTATCTTGGCGCAATTATTGCCGATTTATATACCATGGTTACAACCTTATTTTCATACGGTAGCGCTTGATGCCTGGGCTTGGGGAATTATCGGCGCGCTTATTTTTGTAGAATTAATGATTATTGAAGTGAGTAAGTATTTTATTATTAAATCTAAAATAACAGCATTATGATTACAACTATTAATAAATTAGCTCAATTTGTTAACCAAATTGTTACGATTCAAGGCTGGATGTACAATAAGCGGTCATCTGGCAAAATTGCGTTTTTACAGATTCGTGATGGTAGTGGCTTTATGCAGGCGGTAGTAGCTCAAGCAAGCGTAACAGCAGAATTATGGAATATTGTAGAACAGCTTACCTTAGAATCATCCTTAAAAATTACTGGCACGGTTTCTAAACACCCTAAACAAGAAACTTATGAATTACAGGTAACCGCTATTGAACCGGTACAAATCGTGAAAGACGAGTATCCAATTGGTAAAAAAGAACACGGCCCAGATTTTTTGTTAGAACAACGACACCTGTGGTTGCGTTCACCCAAACAGTGGGCTATTCAACGTATCCGTAACTCCATTATTAATGCTACGTATACTTTTTTAAATCAGGAAGGTTTTATTAAAATTGATTCTCCAGTGTTAACGCCTACGTCTTGTGAAGATACTACCGAGTTATTCGAAATGAATTATTTCGATCAAGGCAAAGCGTATCTTACCCAAAGCGGGCAGCTTTATATTGAAGCCGCGATTTTTTCCCATGGGCGCGTGTTTGATTTTGGCCCGGTATTCCGCGCGGAAAAATCCAAAACGCGCCGGCATCTTACCGAATTCTGGATGATGGATGCTGAAATGGCTTTTGTGGATTATATTGAGAACATGAATGTGCAGGAAAAATTAATTCAGCACGTTATTAAGCATGTTTTAGCTAATAATCAAAACGAACTAACCATATTAGAACGCGATGTGACTAAACTGGAAAAATGTTTACAGCCGTTCCAGCGTCTCGAACATAGCGCAGCGATTAAACAGCTCCAACGTCTTGGCAGTGATATTAAACCAGATGATGATTTAGGCGGCGACGATGAAACCATGATTACCAAACAATTTGATGTGCCGGTGTTCATTACCAAATATCCTGCTAAAGTAAAAGCTTTTTACATGCAGCCCGATCCTAACGATGCTAGCCGGGTATTATGCTCCGATTTATTAGCGCCGGAAGGTTACGGTGAAATTATCGGCGGCTCTGAACGTGTGCATGATTATGATTTAATGCTAGCTAAATTAAAAGAGTATCATTTACCGCGTGAAGCTTTTGAATGGTATCTTGATCTGCGCCGTTTCGGTTCCGTGCCACACTCTGGTTTTGGTTATGGTTTAGAACGTTTAACTGGCTGGATTTCTGGCGTTAACCACATTCGCGAAACCATTCCGTTTCCACGCATGATTAACCGGATTTATCCTTAGTTTAAACAAGTTTAATTTGACTAATAAAGTAGGGTCTGCTATTCTAGTTTCATGCAACAAAATTATCAACCGGTTTTTACCGTACAATGGTGGTGGAGCAGATTAAACAAACAGCAAGATCTGTGGTGTTGGTGTTGATTTAATTTATTTTTTCAACTATTACTTTCCCTGGATCTTGCCAGGGTTTTTTATTATTAATTAATTTAAATTTATGAATAACGCAATTATTTCACTACCAACTAAAGATATACCTACTCATTATCTAAATATTAATTTCTACCTGAAAAAATATCTAAACAAATTACCCGATCCACCGTTGCATCCAGTTACTAAACAACCGGCCGGACCAAGTGATTTAGCACCACTATTTCCACAAGAACTAATCAAACAAGAAGTATCTCTGGATGAATTTATTGAAATCCCAGACGTAGTTAGGCAAATGTATACTATGTATCGGCCGGCGCCACTATTACGGGCCTATCGTTTAGAAAAGTTTCTTAATACCCCGGCACATATTTATTACAAATATGAAGGTAGTAATCCGGTGGGTAGCCACAAAATTAATACTGCCATTGCGCAAGCCTATTATAACAAACAGCAAGGTGTGAAAAAACTAGTTACCGAAACTGGTGCCGGGCAATGGGGTTCAGCCTTGGCATTGGCCTGCAAGTTTTTTGATTTAAAATGCCAAGTGTTTATGGTTAAAATATCATTCACCCAAAAACCATATCGGCGTACTATTATGCGCTTGTACGATGCTACGGTAGCGGCTAGCCCATCTCCTTTAACTAAGTTTGGTCGTAAAGTATTAGCCGAACAACCAGATTCGCCTGGTAGTTTAGGCATGGCTATTAGTGAAGCTTTGGAGATTGCCGTTAGTGATGAATCTACCAAATATGCCTTAGGTAGCGTTCTAAATCATGTACTATTGCACCAAACTATTATTGGTCAAGAAGCTAAACAGCAAATGGCCATAGCCGATGAATACCCAGACGTAGTGATTGGTTGTTGTGGAGGAGGCAGTAATTTTGCTGGTTTAGCTTTTCCATTTATGGTGGATAAAATTTCTGGCGTTAAACCAAAGTTGCGTTTTATTGGTGTAGAACCGACCACTTGCCCATCTCTAACTAAAGGGGAATATCGTTACGATTTTGGTGATACGGCGCAAATGACCCCGTTATTGAAAATGAAAACTTTAGGTAGTGATTTTGTCCCCAGTGCTATTCATGCCGGTGGTTTGCGTTATCACGGCATGGCTCCGCAGGTGTCGTTTTTACATCAGGCGGGCTTATTAGAAGCCAAAGCCTATGAACAACTGGAGGTGTTTGCGGCCGGCCAAACTTTTGCTCAACAAGAGGGGATTATACCAGCTCCGGAATCGAGCCATGCCATCAAAGCCGCTATTGATGAAGCGTTGGTCTGTAAAGAAACTGGAGAGGAGAAAGTGATTCTATTTAATTTATCGGGCCACGGTTTGTTAGATTTGCAGGGGTACGATGACTTTTTGCAAGGCAAATTAATATGAAAAGATCCATTAGCTTTATTGCCAGCCATAAACTTAAACAACATGAATTAACTAATCGGCAACATGTTCGTGATTTGGCTAAAAATATTCAGTTTACCGGCAGACTAAAACATCCAATTATTGTTGATAAGAAATCATTAGTAGTATTAGACGGGCATCATCGGTTAGCCGCTTTACAGCAGTTACACATGAAACAAATTCCGGTAATATTAGTTAATTATTTTAGTAAACAAATAAAGGTGTATTGGCGAAACTCCTCTTTTGATAACGCCGGTATTAAACAGCGGGTTATCAAACAAGCTTTAATAAAGCGGCCTTTTCCCTATAAAACTACCCGACATTATATCAAAAATCGGTTATATAACAGCAATATACCTCTTCACCTACTTTGCTAATTGGGCAAAATCCAGTATAATCAGCCATTATGGAACGAACACTCATTTTAGACACCCTTAATCATGTTGGAGAAGAAGTGCTGTTGCAAGGCTGGGTACATCGGCGGCGGAATATGGGCAAGCTAGTGTTTATTGATTTACGAGACAGCAGTGGTTTGTGCCAGGTGGTATTTTTGCCGAATCATAAAGAAGCGTTAGCCGAGGCGAATAAGTTAGGCGGGGAATATGTGGTGGAAATAGTTGGCCAAGTTAATCAACGTCCGGCTAAACAAGTGAAGGCCGACGTGCCAACTGGTAGTGTAGAAATTGAAGCATTATCGTTAACTATTTTAAACCAGGCACAAACGCCACCGTTTGAAATTGAAGATGAATTTAAAGGTGAAGTGAATGAAGAAACGCGCTTACAGTATCGTTACCTAGATTTACGGCGGGCGCGTATGCAACGTAACTTACGCTTACGTGATAAAATTATTACTTTTTTTCGAGATTACATGCACGCACATGATTTTGTTGAAATTGAAACGCCCATCATGATGAAAGGTACACCTGAAGGATCAAGAGAATATGTAGTGCCATCACGTTTACATAAGGGTAAATTTTATGTGTTGCCGCAATCGCCGCAGCAATTTAAACAATTATTAATGGTAGCTGGATTTGAAAGATATTTTCAAGTAGCTCGTTGTTTTCGCGATGAAGATGCCCGTGGTGACCGTCAGCCAGAATTTACGCAACTGGATTTTGAAATGTCTTTTGTAACGCAAGAGGATATTTTGCGTTATACCGAGCCAATGTTTATTGAATTAATTAATAAAATAGTTCCAACTAAGCACATTTCTCAAATACCATTTCCGCGCTTAACTTATGCTGAAGCAATGGCAAAATATGGAACCGATAAACCTGATTTACGTAAAGACAAAACCGATTCTAGTGAGTTAGCCTTTTGTTGGATAGTAGATTTTCCCATGTTTGAAAAGGCAGTTGACGGCACAATTCAAGCCATGCATCATCCATTTTGTTCGGTTAAACCAGAAGATATTAATAAACTAGATTCCGATCCATTAAGTGTGCGCGCAAATTCTTATGATTTGGTATTGAATGGTTATGAATTATCTAGTGGTAGTATTAGAATTCATGAGCCAGCCATGCAGCAGAAAATTTTTAACATTCTAGGCATTAGTAAAGAGGAGCAACAGGAACGCTTTGGGCATATGCTAGAAGCATTTAAATATGGTGCACCGCCACACGGTGGTTTCGCTCCAGGCATTGATCGAATTGTTATGCTCTTAGCTAATGAGCTAAGTATTCGAGAGGTGATTGCTTTTCCTAAAACCAATGAGGCGCGCGATTTATTAATGAATGCACCGGCGCAAATTTCTCAAAAGCAATTAACAGAATTAGGCATTAGTAATCAAGCTAGTTAGCATGGCCTACGAAGTTAAATTAGAACAATTTCAAGGGCCGTTTGATGTATTATTACAGCTTATTGAAGACCAGCAACTTAGTATTACCGATATTGCTTTAGCTGGTATTACCGAACAATATATTGAACAACTTAATCAAGTGGAAGAACGTTACCCGGAAGAGCTAGCTGATTTTTTAGTTATTGCCGCCAAATTACTCTATCTAAAATCACGGGCGCTATTGCCATATTTGGTGCCCGAGGAAGAAGACTCCGCCGAACAATTAGCGGCTCATTTACGCATGTACAAAGAGTTTCGCGATGCCACAGCACAACTTACAGAGCAAATTAATCAGCAGCAATTTATGGTAGCTAGAACAGTTACAACTGAACGTTCAAATACAGTAGAATTTTCTCCGCCGCCTAGTGTTACTGGTACATTGTTAGCCAAAGCGTATCAAGCCGTGATTGATCGGGTGGAGGCGGTGATTCGTTTGCCAAAACTGGCGTTAAGTAAAGCCATTTCGCTTAAAGAGAAAATTACACATTTATATGCTATACTACAACAGCGTCAACAATTACAGTTTAGTGAATTAGTATCCACTAAACTCAACCGAGCGGATATTGTAATAACGTTATTAGCGGTGTTAGAACTAGTAAAACAACAAACGGTAACTGTAGATCAAATTAATCATTATAGCGACATTACCATTACACGAGTATGAATTTATCAGCCCAATTAGAAGCCGTATTATTTGTAGAAGCTAAGCCAGTTGGTTTAACTCGCTTAGCGCAGCTATTAAATTGTTCAGCTGAACAAATTACCACAGCGGTAACTGAATTACAAAAACAATATGCCACTGAACAACGTGGTTTACGATTGGTAATTACTAATAGCAAAGTGCAATTTGTTACCGCGCCGGAGTGCCATGAGTTAATAGCTAAAGTAATTAATGATGAACGTACTGGCGAGTTATCGCGGCCAGCGTTAGAAACCTTAGCGATTATCGCTTATCGCAGCCCAGTTACTAAAGCTGAATTAGAAATGATTCGGGGAATTAATTGTAGCTTGATTATTCGTAATTTATTAATTCGCGGTTTAATTGAAGAACAGTTTGATAAAACTAAAGGTGTAGAAGTGTATGATATTACTACCCAATATTTGCAGTTATTAGGCGTAAGTGCGGTGCAACAATTACCCAATTATGAGCACTTACATCGGGATATTAAAATAGGAGAAGTATTGGCGCAAAATCAGCCTAGTCAAGATTTTTTTCAAGCGTTACAAAATAATACTGATAATAATAGCAACAATACCAATGACCAAGCTAAGACTGAATAAATACATTTCGTCCTCCGGCCTGTGTTCGCGGCGCCAAGCAGACGTCTATATTCAAGCTGGCAACGTAAAAATTAATGGTAAAGTAGTTACAAAGTTAGGTACTACTATAGATTCGGAGGCGGATTTAATTGTCACGGTAAATGGCGAAGCAGTGGCTACCGAGCGCAAATTAATGTATGTAATGTTGAATAAACCAACTGGCTATACTGTTACCAAAGCTTATTTTCCTACTGAAAAAACGGTCATGGAATTATTGCCACAATCGTTACAACAACTAAAACCGGTTGGACGACTAGATCGTGATAGCGAGGGATTATTATTATTTACCAACGATGGTGATTTGGCGCAACAGTTTACTCATCCAAAATTTGGCCATGAAAAAGAGTATCAAGTTACGGTAAAAGAACCGCTTACACCGTATGATATTAAAAAACTACGCACAGGAATTGTTTTAAAGGAAGGCAATACCGGTAAAGCGTTTGTTGCGCTAGTAAATAAACATGCATTTAATATTGTGTTAACTCAAGGTTGGAAACGGCAAATTCGGCGTATGGTACAAGCCTTAAATAAACAGGTAGTTTGTTTGCAGCGGATTCGTGTTAACAAATTAACGCTTGGTAAATTGGCCGTGGGTAAATGGAAAATGGTTACTAAGGAGCAATTATGCTAAAAGAGTTTTTATTAAGCTTATTTGTACTCGCTACTACTTCTGGTTTAACTTTTCCACAAGTATTACAACAAGAGCGTTATACTATCCCAACATACGCAGAAGCAGACATGTTATCTTACCAACGAGCACGCAAACCATTATTAGTTGCTGTACCAGTAAGAAAAGAAGATAATGCTGAAATTATTATTCAATCCAAAGCTGCTTTAATTATGGATGAGGCCAGTGGGGCTATTTTGTGGCAAAAAAATGAAGCGGTGCCATTGCCGATAGCCAGTGTTACAAAACTAATGACGGCGCTAGTGGCTAAAGAACATATTACTGATTGGGAAGCTACTTATGCTTATACTGCCAAAGAAAATGCCTTAGGTGGAGCCGAAGTAGCCGTTGGTACCGGTGATATGTTTACCAAACGTGATATTTTAAAAACCGCCTTGGTAGCTTCCGCTAATAATGCGGCGGCGGCATTAGCTCATAGCACCGGATTAACGCAAGAAGATTTTGTACGCGAGATGAATAAAAAAGCGCAACAACTAGGTATGACCAGTACTGAATATATAGAACCCACAGGATTAAATGAAGGTAATATTTCTACCGTGAAGGATTTAGCATTGTTAATGCGTACGGTTGGCCAACAAACATTATTAATGGAGCCACTTGGTTCTACTGAACATAAAATGACGCGGCGCAACGAAAATACCGGTAATGAAGTAGTGGTGCATACTACTAATCGCTTAATAAAAAATCACGATCCGTACGTATTAGCTGGAAAAACCGGTTTTACTTATGAAGCCATGCATTGTTTAGTAACATTAGCTACGGATGAAGCTGATAATAGAATTATTGTGGCCTTATTAGGTGGTCCAGATGCTACGGTGCGTTTTGAAGAAACCCAGGCGCTCATTCGTTGGACGTATGAGAATTATCAGTGGAAATAGGACCTCCTCCCCTATAAAGGGAGGAGGAGATAAATTTTTTAGTATATTAATGTAATATTATTGTACTTGAAGGTTATTGTATTTTATGTTATAAGAATTAAGCGTTTATTTTTATTTAATAATTTCTTATCTCATCAAAATTTTTTAATTCCCCCCTCTCCTTAGAGGAGAGGGGGTAGGGGGTGAGGTAGGAGTTAATTTTTTATATTCTATATGTCTACACGAATTGCTATTAATGGTTTTGGCCGCATTGGTTCGGCTGCTTTCAAAATTGCTTTAACTCGTCCAGAATTAGAGGTAGTAGCCTTTAACGGCCTAGCTAACATGGAGATGACCGCTAATTTATTGCGCTATGATAGTGTTTATGGCCGGTATGATAAAACAGTTAGTTATGAAGGAGAAGATTGGTTAATAGTAGACGGTAAAAAATTTCGTCGCTATGCCGAGCGTGATCCAAAAAATTTACCCTGGCAAGAAAACAATATCGATATAGTTTTGGAATGCACCGGTGCGTTTCGGGATAAGGAAAAAGCTAGCCAGCATTTAACCGCTGGTGCTAAACACGTAATTATTTCTGCTCCGGCCAAAGGTGGCGATGTTGGCACGTATGTAATGGGTGTGAATCATGAAACCATTGGTAACGATACTGTGTCTTCTAATGCTTCCTGTACTACTAATTGTATTGCACCGGTAATGAAAGTAATGATGGAAGCGTTTGGTGTAGAAAAAGCCATGATGACAACGGCGCACGGCTATACCGCCGATCAAAATTTAGTAGATGGCACGCATAAATCTGATATGCGCCGAGCGCGCGCCGCCGCTTTAAATATTATTCCTACCGAAACTGGTGCTGCTCGCGCCGTAGGCAAAACTATGCCGGCGTACAAAGGTATTTTTGATGGTTACGCCGTGCGTTTACCGGTGCCAGTAGGCTCGTTAGCCGATATGACCATGGTGTTAAAACGCGATACCACTAAAGAAGAAGTGAACAAAGTATTAACGGAAGCCGCTAATAGTGCCCAATATAAAAATATTTTAGTAGTTACCAACGATCCGATTGTGTCCAGTGATGTTATCGGCCGGCCAGAGTCTTCCATTGTAGATTTAAGTTTGACCATGGTGGTAGCTGGAAATTTAGTAAAAGTTGTTAGCTGGTACGATAATGAATTTGGTTACGCCAATCGCTTGATTGACATGGCGGTAGAGGTTGGCAAGAAATTGTGAATCACAGATAGCACTGATAAAAATGCAAGATGACACTGATAAATAAATACAATTATTATTTGATTCTGTAGAGACGCATTGCAATGCGTCTCTACAATCCATGGCCTTATCGTCTAACGGCTAGGACGGAGCGTTCTCAGCGCTCAAATCGGGGTTCGATTCCCCGTGGGGCTACAGTTTTTTTGTCAGAAAAGTGGCTTAACCTAGCAGAAACTTGCGATGTAGTCATTGCTGTAAACGGGGTGTTGACCATATGATGCCCAAAAGGTTGGTTCTGGCGGAACGATGCTCTGTCTAATACCGAGATGGCTTCGTGCAGAGTTGACGGCGCGAGATGGGCATAGCGTTCCGTTTGAGAAATCGAGGAGTGACCCAGTAGTCGCTGCACAATGTAAATAGACACTCCCTTCATGACAAGATGTGATGCGAACGTATGGCGGAGTGTGTGCCATCCAATTTTTCTGACATGAGACTGTATGCAGGCGCGCTGAAGTGCGGCGTGGGCAGTATAGCGGCTTAGGTGTGTGTCTTGCTGATGACGACGGTGAAAAACGAACCCGTCGCTTTTTTGCATACCAGCGATGAGCGTCCTCACATCTGCCGCCATCGGTATATGACGAATTTTATAGTTTTTGGTCTCGGCGATTTGATTGGCGCTGAGGCTGCGGCGCACGGTAATACTGGAGCGCTCGAAATCAATGTCTTGCCACATCAGGGTAACCAACTCGCCGATGCGCATCCCGGTTCGAGCTGCAATAGTGATCATCGCGTGCCATTCGACCTCCTGGTGATTGCCCAACAGTTGTTCAAGTTCGCCCTCCTCGAGGAAATCAACCTGAGGAGGGGTCGTCTTCAAAAGACGGACTCGTGGAGCGGATTCAATCATGTTCCATTCCACCGCGGCTTTGAGGCATGTATTTAGGACGGTCAGTATGTTGTTAATTCTCTTAGGTGAAAGACCGGCCAGCCTTTTTTTTGCCTTGAGATGCTCGATTTGCCCGCTTGAAATCTGAGCGAGAGGGGTTCGGTCGAATTCTGGAAAGAGATGTACTCTCAGGATGGACTCCTTTGCTGCTTGTTCTGACGGTTTGTTGTTGGCCCGGACATAGGTCTCAAACCACTGTTGTGCAAACTGAACAAACGGCACATCGCTAAGGGACTCTTGGGGAATTATATTTTCTCCTCGAGTCAACCGATTCCGCAGCACCAGTTCATATGCCTGTGCTCCAGCCCGTGAGTTTTCCGGGCTTTTTTTACGATACCGATTTCCTTCATGGCGGAAGTCCACCCACCACCATTTTCTCAACCTACGCACGGCCATACGTGTGGTCGGTTACGGTTCCGGTTCGAGCTCCATCCAAAAAGGCCGCCACGTCCTGAGGGTGAAAGCGCAACGACCGTGCCACCCGATGGAATGGAAGTTGACGTCGCTGTACCAGGCGGTAGATGGTCGTGAGTGACACGCGCAGCCACTGCGACACTTCAGTCGGTGTGAGTAGGGACGATGATGAAGAGAGTTGAGAAGTGAGATTATGATTCATAAGCGTTATGGTTAATTGTCAACGGGCAACTGGCAGGATGCTGTCACCTGCGCTCGCACGTGACAGCCTGTGGGCACAGCTGCAGCCTAGCGTTGTTCTTTCTACCTGGCAAGGTGTTGGACAACCCAGCTGGGGATAGAAAAGACCCCCTCACACGCCGCAACGCTGAGGGGGGAAAAACAAGTGCAAGGAAGAGCAGTGCAGGAACTACGTCCGGCTGGCCAACAACTCGCCGGCGATGGCCTGTAGCTGGGTGCGCTCCGTGAGCGGAAGGTCGGCATTATTGGCTGCCCGGGTGAGGGCATGCAGCAGGAAGAGCTGGGTATGTCCCGGCTCGATCAGCCAAGCTTGGTGGATACGGACCTGCTGTTCTTCGGAGAGCTGGAACCGCTTGCTGAGCAAGTCGATCTCCCTGAACGGATCGGCCAGATTGATGCCAGCGAGGTAGCGTACCGGTTCAACCAGCGTCGGCAGCCGATCCCAGATCGTGTCCACGGTCTCGGTCAGCTCATCGACGAGTTCCTCGGGAGCCCGTCGATGGACGCGACGGAAGCCGAAACTATCCGAAACGGTCATGCCATTGGTGCAGACGAGACGGTAAAGCAGGGCCGAAACAGAAAGCGAGGCATCGCCGGTCTCAGAGTTGATGAGCTGAATGCCGCCGAGCATGGTATCACCGGGTACGGCCAGGTCACGTTTGGTCTCCACAATCTGCGCGACGAATCGGCTTGCCGTCCACTCGTAGCGCACCACGAGCCGCAGGCCCTTCGTCTCAGCCATTTGGCAGAAGCGGTGAACGAGATCGACGTTGTTGATGGACACATAGCTCGGCGTCAGGATGGCCCTGACCTCCGCGCGATCGAACCGCACCAGCAAACGCTTGTAGCCCAGGCCCTTAAACCAGTGGTTGACGTTCTCCGCTCGCAGTCGGGTAGGACAACGGCGCAGATAGGTGGCTGGGATGTGGAGTTTGACGGCGATGTGATCCATCGCCTGATCCTGGAGCGGTGCTTCGTCCCACGAACCATGGGGCAGTTCGAGGTGGCCGGTCTCCGGGTGCATCCGGATGTGGTTGGCGGGAATGACGATGTCGCTGAAGGCTTCGGAGCGTTCACGCAGAGCGTGTTCCAATTGGTCCAGCGGCGATAGAGCATCGAACAATTTCTGCTCAAGCATAGGTGTACTCCTTGCAGTGAATTGGTAGAGAACGAACACCACTGTTTAGCCTAGCAAGGAGAGCATTTAGGGTGTAGGCGGGGAAGGATGTCGCCAGTGACAATCGCGCGAGCTGTGGATGATGCAGACTGGCAGTTGTGGTCGGCCATTTAGAGATGAAAGGGCTAGCGTGCGTTGTTCTGCTTCGCAATGTTCCCCGGCTACTCTGAATCAGCCGTCAGCTCTAGTCTTTGTGTAGAGGCCTCTAACGAAATATCTTTTTGCAGTCCTATTAAACAGAGATGATTATTAAATTGCGTTACTTACACGAAAAGATACTTTTCACAACACTCGTATAGATAATTCGAAACGTTATGATATCAACGAATCCAAATCAACTCAGCATCTGGACAGACGAGAAGGAACACAGTTGGCGAGCAACCTATCCTCGTGAAGCGTTGCTAGCAGATGATATCGCACTTATGCTTAGCGATCCTAGCGGGTTGCGCTTCTATCGTTGGTGTGCTCTACGCTTCAATGAACCATTCTTGCGTCAGATAGCCGCCTATGTCCACCATCTGCCTGATGCATCGATCGTCAGAAGTCGCGGTGCACTGTTCTGTACCATTCTTAAAAGGGGTGGGGTAAACCAATACGTGACACGCCAGGTGCGCCTTGACCATGGCGATGAGTTATCCACTGTCGTTGCTTCTCGCAACAATCTTGCCGACTAGGCGCCTCATCGACGACACAGTATGCTCAATAGTATATTTAATCATTAAGTAATCGCATTCTATGCACTACTACACTCGCACTCCAAATCGACTGCGTAAGTACCGCTCTGAAGCCGGGTACTCGCAACGCCAAGCGGCTCGTCTGCTTGGGTTCAACTCCGCCGCCCAACTCTCGCGCTGGGAAAACGGAAGCACTATTCCCACGGTGGAAAATTTGCTCAAGCTGAGCATCTTGTATCACCACTTGCCTACTCAGTTGTATTTGGATTTCTATTGGGACCTAAAGGATCGCCTTCACGGGCGATTGGAGATGCTGTCCTCAACCAAAAAAAACTTAGCCGCAGCGTAGTTGACTCTCTATGAACGCACCACTGATTTCGACATCTCTCCACCGTGGCGACTCCGAGCCCAACCGCCTCCTGGCGACGCTTCTCTATCACCCTAAGGCACGTCACATTCGTGTGATGAAGCATGGCATTTGGCTGTATCTGGCTATGCTCGATCGGGTGCACTCTACAACCGGCCAGGTGCAGCTCGACCTTGGACGGCTGTCAGCGGACATGGGTCTCGCCCATGGAACGATCTGTTCCTGGCTTGGACACCTGCGGAAAGAAAACTACCTTGGTGTCACCAAACAGCACGGGGCCTTGACCGTGACTATTTCTGGCTGGACACCGTCGACCGTCGAGATGACTGCCCGCTCTCATGAGCACCAGCAGCCGTCTGATGCGATGGGTGCCAATGACCAGGCCTTTGCCACTATGCTCGCCGGTGCTCTTCAAGACACCGACAATTATGATCTGTATCTCCAACTGGTAGGGCAATACAGTCGGGCACAACTCAATAGCGCTTTGGAATCTACACTGCGTGTGCCGCGCGCGAAGATCAAGAAGAGCAGAGCAGCACTGTTCCATTACTTACTGAAGCGATAACTAACCATTAATATTAATTGTTCATATGCACATTTCCGTCAATACCGATCGACAGCGGAACCGGAGTCGACAGGATTTTTGTCTTCCGCCGTACGTTTCTCGACAGCATCGCCCATCCAAATTGCTCGCAATCGACCCGGGCACGAGAGAACTCGGAGTAGCTATCTTTGAGGAGGGACAACTACTCGTTTACCAAGTTGTAAATCTCAAGCGCCGTCGGCCTGTTAGCGCATTGCTCCGGACAACACAAAGGCTGCTTGAGCGATGGGTCGAGCTTTATCGAATCAACCAAATAGTACTGGAATTCGTACCACCGCTTCGACCTGCTCCGCTACGCCTCCTGGTTGCGCAAGTCCGCATGATCCGGCGTTGGGCCAAGCAACATACTCTACCGCTCGTCGAGTTTGCCGCGCAAACTGTGCGCAAGCACCTCGTTCAGAATAGCCGTGCTACAAAACGAGAAACGGCGAAAGTTGTTGTCCATCGCTTTCCGGAGCTGGGTATCTATTTGAATCAGACATACAAATCTAAGGATGCGTATTGGCAGAACCTATTTGACGCCGTTGCGCTGGGGCTAACGTATCTTGATCAACGTTCGTGCGGCCGTGCAATTCATCCGAATCGGCTAAAAGAGCAACATTGTCAAACACCTATCGTGATCCCCCACGATTAGACCTGTTTGGCCTCCCGTCACCATTCTCCTGCCCCACGGCTGCGCGTCAGTCGTTAGACATCGATCTCGTTTGATCGGTATCGGGGGACTGTTCCGGAACAACGAGCCTGGAGGGGTTCTTCGGGGAGGAGAATGAGGAGAGGAGATACTACGGATGGGCGAATGGCCCTCCATAAATGCCCATGTCGTTGCGGCTCCCGTCCGTGTCGTTCCAAGTGGAGGATGGGTCCCCTGCATTAATCGCTGGGCTGCCGGTCTGCAGATGCAAATCTGCCGTGTCCGGTGAGGCAGGATGATAGGAAACAAACAACGGGTCGCCCTCAATAGCGCCGTTTTCCCATATGGGGGAAAAAGCGATTTTGTCTTCTTCCGACACCATCACCTCATTGCCGGTATCAACGCATTCGTATCGCTGGTAGTAGCAGGAAGAACAAGTAGTGTTTGAGAACAGATTGTACTGACTGTCTTCCACGCCCGTGTCATGGTAAAATACAAAAATAATCTTCAGTTCTACCTTGACGAAGATGTTGTTCCACATGCGCAGGTCAACGATGTTGTCCCACTCGTCGCATCCACCCAAAATTGTTGAAAATTCAACTGTGCCGGACACCAAAACGTTGTTGTAGAGCTCAAAGACGCTGGCATCCTCTTGAGAGTGCATCCCACCCACCTCCAGATTGAGTAGATTTTCGCCGGCTGCAGCGAGGTAGCTGTTCTCAGCAAGGAACTGCAGGCCCAGAGGCCCATCGACGTCTACCACAATGCCCGTGCCAAGCACATCCGTACTCAGGATCGTCAGGTTGCCATCACCCCAGAGGCGAATGCCGCCCAATGATGAATCTGTGACCGTGATATCGGATGTGACCGGCTGATCGAAATCTGTTGTGATTCCCTCAGTAAACGTGCTTCCTGTGATAGACACCTGCCCGTCACCGGTAAGCGAGATGCTGTTGAGAGTAGAATCACTAACTGTTAAGTTGTTAAATATTGTGAGATCACCTTGGGGAAGAGAGCAACGTGTGATTGTGTCGCAGGATCCAGTCACCGGACCCATGACGCTACTATCTGTCAGAGTGCCACCATTTAGGGAGGCATTGTCAGTGGTAATCGTGACATTGACCATTGAAGACCAATTGAACACGAAGCTCGCTGCTTCGATGTCCACCTGACTTATAACAGCATCATCGCTCTCAAACGTTCCTGTGCATTGTACCACCGGTACTTCTGAGGACGGCGCGCCAGTGAGGCTGGTGGATTTGGCAATGGACAGGCTGTTCACTGGGTAGGTTCCAGGTGCGAGAGCAATTGTGATTGGGGATCCAGCTTCTGCTGCCCGCGCGACCGCATCGCTTAGTGACGGACATTCGGACGGAACATTAATGACGCCATCATCGACGGTGTGGGTGCAGGGCGCCTCTGGAGGCGCCGTATTCTCGTCGGCCGGCGAACAGCAAGCGAACAGAACGAAGGTGAGAAGGCTGCGTCTAGATCGTTGGATACCTGATGACATACAATTCCTCCCGACAAAAAAATGAACCGGTGAGTTGCCGACCTATTGGCAGTGCTCGGAAGATGTAAGTCGCCGTCAATGCCAAAGGCGGTGTCATGCCCTTTTGACACCAGTTGATGATCGGTAATGATTGTGCCGGTCCGATAACAAGCAGGCCTGTGTGAGTTTGATCTGTGGTATTTCTCTTCCTCTGGTCCGGTGATCAGTTGCAACCGTCCACCCACCCAGAGGGAGCATAAGTCTCGGCATCGATAACATTAAACGTCTCTGGCACACACTCGTACTGACTCCAGTCAAAGGCGTCCATTATGCTGAAGGGATAGCGCGTGTCGGAACCGCCCGTGTCTGCTTCCACATGGACCGAGTTTATGTAAGGCGCCGGCACAGAATAATCAGAAACTTCAAAGAAATCCGGGAAGCTACAATCCTCATTCGTTTCTCCGCTGAATAGGCAGTAATCGGTGTGCCCGACATCCACGATGAAACGTGCATGATCCTCTGAATCCGATTCGGTTTGGGTCAGTGAGTAAGGCATGGTCTTACAGAACCACGGGTAGTCTGTCCACGACTCATCTTCGGCCGGGTTGCAGTCCCGCCAAGCATTGGCAATGAGCAATGTGGTCAATATCCCGTCTGAACCAAATTTGAGATAGAGTGACTGATATTCAAGACCCTTTGTACAGCAACCGTAGACTGTTGCTCCATATGATGTACCTACGTATCTATAGGAGTATTCATAGGTGACATCCTGGAAATCCACTGGTTTTACATCAGCTTCTTTGTTGCAGTGAACAATGGCCAGCAGGGGAAAAAATGGCAGCAACTTTCTAAAATTGATCTTCATACCGTCTCCTAGTTCATTTGACGTCGTGTCTGTTGCTTCACACGGCCAGTGCCCCGCGGATATCGCTCTTTTTCTCTCGCAACTCCTGAGAAACTACCCGGCGGCCGCCATTGTTTCTCTGACGATGGAGCAGGGGGGGGGCACGCCCCTGGTGGAACGCTTCTAAATGGTTGGGCGCCGTTGTTGACGTCCAAGAAGTGGAGGCAGGAGGGGCAGCCCGAGAGAGAATAGCCAAGCTTTTGTGCGCCTTTTTTTTGCCACGTAACCAGTGATGATGTGTGACAAGAGCCGCAACGGCACCCCCGTTGCCCATGTTTTGGAGGCGAATTGCATTGAAACACACTGATATATGTCTCGTTGACCGTGTGGTGTATCTTTTGTTGTGATTCAACAACAGGCAGTTCTGTCAGGGTGCCCTTCGTACTAAAGCTGCCTGGAAGATAGCAACCACTAACTGGCCATACGCGAAGTTCCCGATCGGCGCACCTCGCAGAAGCACTTTGTCTCCGGGTTTGAGCTGAAAGAGAATGTCTGAGGATGCTTTGGGAGTACCTGCGAATAGCCCGAAGCTACCCCCGACGTTATTCTGCGGTCCTCCGCCAGGCTCCACGACCTGGAACGTCGCGTTGACGTTGGTATCGTACTTGCCCAGCATAAATCCTTCGTTCCCCATTTTGTAGAACTGGGCCTCAACTTGAATGTCACACCTTTCGTACTCGCGAATGAAAGCCGCATTCATCGCCTTGGTCAGGGGGACCTGCGTTCCGGCAGGTGGACAGTTGGATGACGAGGCCGGCTGCCCTCCGCTCATCGTCGCGCAGCTGCCAAGCAGCCCCACGACCAAAATCCATCCGAAAGTCAATACAAAGTTCCTCATACGTGGTCTCCTGTTGCAATAGGGTGTATTGCTTGACAGCGCTGGCACTCGACATTGCCAAGGGGAGTTTCCGTTTGCTCGCTATTTAGGTAACATCAGCAGACAGTTATCCGCACCTGTTGATTGCATGCATCGAACGTGTCTGGTAGGGTAACTATATAACCAGACCCAGCTATGCCGTGGTTCGCCAAATAATACGTTTGGCGAACTTGCTTGTCAATGAATTTTTGAGCTCGTCATTTCCCCTTAAAATTTACAGGGCTTTTTTGATTGCCTGACAGCAAAGCTGCCTTAGACAACTTCCCGAGTAACCTCCTTCTGAATTATTCGGATTACCGGATAGCTCATTGCTTGTGCAGTTCCGCCTCTTGCAACGTGTTTGATACTGTTCAAATCTTTTCTTGCAGGCAACTTTGTGCCAGCTCGAAGTCCCTATAGCTTCCACTACACGGGCCTCAAGGACTTTTTTCCCCTCGCCGCGCCCAAAGCTGCGCGGCGATTCCTCGCGAAACAAAAAAGCCCTTGACCCCCGTTCCGTTCCAGCTGAACCGTCATCTAAGGCGGAAAGGTGAACTTTCCGCCGCGATTGATCAGACGGAAATAGTTTGAACAGGAACATCCGGCAGCATTTCTGCTTGAGCCCACAACTGGTTCGGACTATCCTCTATATATTAACCCATCCGCTGTCGGCAATCGTGGCAGACCTGGCGCGTGTTCAAGAGAGGCATTTATGGGTAGGATTCCGATCAAGGTCGGCACACATGAGTTTGCGTCGAAAGCTGCACTGAAGGACCACGTGCGTGACATCGTCGCACGGTACCGGATTGGCCAGCACGTCGTCGAGCTGGACTTTGCGTTTCTCTGTGAACTGATCGAACTGCACCCGGAACGCGATCAGAAGGTCGGTGTCGGAATCGCGAGCTTCCAAGTTATTCTGGACCAGGAGTGGAAGCGGAATCGGCAGTTCCACTTGCACCGCATCGATGGCACTGCAACCGATTTCTCCTGGGTCAGTTGCATCGACGGCAAGAATCACAGACGCGACATCCGGGAGGCACTACGTCATGCCGTGCTGGAACAAGTCCTTAAATTCCGCGCCAGTGCAGTAGCAACAGGTGCGGTATGCCCGTACCGCGGTATTTTGCTTACAGAAAACAACAGTCACGTTGACCATATAGCGCCCGACACGTTCGAAACAATCGTCGATCGTTTTCTGCAGAGCGAGCGAATCGAGCTTGAGCAGATCGAAATTACGCCATCGCGTGACAATCAGCTCTTCGGCGAGCTCATGGACCGGAATCTCGAGGCCAGGTGGCGCTCGTTCCATAGGATGCACGCGCGCCTACGTCTCCTGAGTTCTGGCAGCAACCTGTCAGAAGCCCGGAAGCGTGAATAGCTGTGCCTCTTGTCCTTCATCGATACACCAGGTCCGGACTTCTTGATCAGGTTGGAATCATCTTGTCGTTTCCAACAGGCGACAGATGGGGTAATTTTTCAAGCGCCTCACGCAGGATCCTCTCATCTGAATGGATATATCGCTGTGTGGTGGTCACAGAGCTGTGGTTCATCGAGCGCCGTATGACCTCTGTAGAGACGCCCGCGTCGTTCAAGGCGGTTGCGTGCAGATGGCGCAGGGCATGAGGCGTGAGAGGCACGCCAATTCCAGCCTGCTCGCCAAGCACCTTGAGCCGCTTCTCAATCATCCGCACGGAGAGACGTCTACGATATCGGTTGATGAATAGTGCCTCTTCCTGGGAGTAGGGCCTGACCGCCAGCCAGGCACACACAGCTTGGTAAGCCGCGTCGTTGAGAATCATATCCGAAAAACCACATCCTTTCCGGTGCACCCGCTTAATAAAGCCGTGTTCAAGGTCGATCTGGCCGAAATCGACTTCCCGGACTTCAGATACTCGCAGGCCTGTATAGAACAGCAGTCGGATAAGGGTATTATCACGGACCTGTCTCCAGTCCGGCGGGCACAACTCCAAGCGACCCAGCGCGCGCTCCAAATCATGGATACCCAGTCGCAGCTTCGAGCTCCGTGGAACTTTCGCTCGTTCAATGTGGCCGGTAGGATCGCCCTCGATTTCACCGCTTCGACAGAGAAAACGGAAAAAGCCTCGAGCCACGATCAGCCGGTGATTCCTGGTCGCAGGCGCAACGTCACCCTCAGTGGATGAGCGGCCAACGTAAGCAGCGATGGCAGCTGATTCCACGGGAACTGCGGTGTCCACCAGGCGGACGAGCTGCTGGCGATATTCGCGAATGGTCCTGGGGGCCAACCGACGATCATCTTCCAGGTGTCGAAGATAGTTTTGGACATGTTGGTTTGTAAGCATAACAGTGTAGCCCACCTGGCTCCGGCTGGTTCGCCAAACGTATTATTTGGCGAACATGCCTTGAAGAGTCCCAAATTAGCAGAGGCTCGAGGCCTGATCAGTGGCGCGCGTGAATGGGTGCCTCTTGGTGCGATCACAGCTGCGGGCCTGTGCGGGGTCCTGCTTTTCAGATCGGCGATCGGTCACGGGTACTGAAGGCAAGATCCGTCGGGCTTCAAAAAACCTGGTACTGGCGGGGTGTTGCGTCTCACGCCCTACGCCCCCGCCCGTCACAGGATCACTGTCGCGAGCCAAAGCGGAGGGCCTGTTCTCAGGAAGTCATCCAACCCCATGCAAGTGCTGGCTAAGGGGTATGGATGACTCCCAGAGAACAGGAAAGCCCAACCCCAGATTCTTTGTCAGCGATTGTGCGACGCCCGCGCCAAAATCCGCGCGACGTAACACGGGGCCAGGCTGGCATCACGAATGGCACTTTAGGCGTCTCGCAGGCTCGTGCCCAATCGAGAAAGCAACGCCTCTGAATCTTGATGGATTTGGAGAGCCAAGAGCACGGCGGTGGCGAGAGTGGCGGCCTCACGGGCGATGTGCGCGGTAGTGTCTGATGGCTGGAAACCGAGAGGCCGGAATATCGGTGATCAGCACGGGCAATGGCCAGATCTGCTGTGCAGCCATCTGGGCTGACGACGCGACTTGTTCACATGTCCAGAAGCGTTCTTCACCAGGAAAGTTTGAATCAATCCCTACATAGCTCAATATGAGTTGGTCTGAGTAGTTGGTACAGAAGTTCGTCAACACGTACGCATGCCAAGAGCCTTGCCATGGATATATCCCACCATCAAGATAGTGAGCATCGCCAATGATCAAGACGCCACGATTTGCCATTAGCGCGGGAATAATGGTTTGATAATGCAGAAACGGGTACCATCGAGACGGAATCTGATAATCATGAAGAAGCTGTCGGTATACCTCTGTCCGGAGAATGGGACCATTTTCTGTAGCGACAACCCCACCATACCGCAGAGCCCGCTGCAGAAGGTCTCCGCGACTTAGGTTATTGCTCACAGGGTAAAAGAGTTGAATAATGTTCTCAATGGCTTCAAAGCCACAGGTCGGTCCGGATTGTAAATCGACGATGGGCGCGACATTAGTGAAGCCGCCGACCGTGATTTGCTCCGGCACATTTTTCCAGGGAATCATTTGTATTCCTCCACGCAAAACCCGTATAACATTAAGTGCTTGTGAGAACGCTCAACGGGAAGTATCCGCTGGGAGCACGAACTTCACCTCATTGCACCCTTGCTAATGGCCTTCATTCCGGTCCGGGTATACTTTCCTTTAACGGGTGCTCCAATCATGATCGACAGTGAGTTATCTGCTCCACGTTCCACTGCAATAGATCGTCGAGCGGCTCTCCGTATGCGGTAGGTGCATTTTCCCAGTCCACAATGCCCGTTGCATGATCTGAGGATGCACGGAACCTTTTCATCGTTCGAACGAATGTGTCGGTCTCGATAAACACTACTTCAGCAAACGACTGTTTGAAGGCGGCCAGATACTGTCGACCTCCCTTTGTCACCAGTTGAAGCGGTCGAGCTGCAACCTTGGGGAGATGAGCAAGATGAGCGGCATACCACACCCCTCGTTCGGGCGAAGCAGCTCCCGTTCCAAATTCAAAACTGATCGTTTGAACCTCGTCGTGCTGACGAATGAATTCGTCCCAACGAGTCCAATCATGGTCTGTACGAGCGTTTACGTGGAGTGCAGTTGGCATTCCATTCGCCACAAGTTCATGCCAACAACGCACGATCTTCTTCATGCTGTAGAGATTGTCCCATCGCGGAACGTCAAGAGCCACACTATAGTTCGGCACGGTGACGAGGTCGGGTTCCAATTTAGTAAGATTGCTCGCAATGTCCGCGCCTCGACCTTTCGACCAATAGGTCTCAATTGGTTGATCTTCATCGATTCCCACGATGATGAGCTTCGATCCTTGCGCAAGGCGAAACTTCTCGGCTACTTGTGCTCGTGAGGTGAATTTTAACTGACCGGTGCTGCGGCGAAATAGTGCTGCCAGCGGAACGGCTACCGCAGATGTCTGAAGTGGTTTGCGACGGCAGTAGCCGTGCTGAATGTAGGGAACGATGGTAGGAAGCGATGGATAGGTCAGTGCTGGTCCACGGGGTACATTGTCGAAACTCCACCCTCCAACTTCAATGGAACGTGCGACGCGCTCTTCAGGCTTACAATGACAGACAAATTGGCAGTTCTGAGGATGACCGCAACAGAGATCGCGGCAGGAAAACATGCCTGGAGCGATATTCAGACCGCCGCAGATTTCTCTGTCGGGACACACGTAGCAGCCAAACAGCATTGGTCGTTCAAGCGAATTATGCCAGAGGTACGATGGATCTTGGGATGGCTCTGTGGCTGCCATGGTCATTACCTCGGTTGCTAGTCATTCCATCATCGGACAACAATATCGCACGCACCACTAAGATGATGGGTGCGGTCAATAATTCCTCGGGCCATTCCTCCATTCTTGTGAATGACCGCGACGAGAGCTTGTGGTGCACTTTGGCTGCGGCCGATGAGGCGGTCGTCTTTAAATAGAGCAATTTCCGCTCCGCGCAGTCGCAAGTCTATCTCGAGACCAGCCTCTAACTTTGTCCCGTTACTCGGATGAGCAATGAATGTCCGCTCCTGAATCTCGGGATGTCTGGTAAATAAATCCGGTTGCGAAAGTTCCTGTTTCCCGCGATCCCAACCGCGAGCGAATGTCTTTCCAGTCTTGGCGATGAAATCAATTCCCATAGGTTAGCCCTTCCAACACCGTTCGATAGCGCTTGGCGCGTCCGCTACGTATTTCCACCAGAATGCCTTTTGCAACCAAGGAGGCGAGACGATTATTCCAGCCCGTAGTTCCAATTTGCTCAGCGGAGGCCTTCGCTAGCTTCCCCGCATCGGTTTCTCCATGCTGTTGAACGGCAGCTAGGGTGACTCTTTGCTTCTCTTCCAACGGTCCTATTACCCTAGGATGCATCGGCTCCCGATATTGATTTAGTTCGCAGATCACCAATGGCTCACCTGCTAAGCGGGTAAGCAGGTCAACCTCGTCGATGGACTTTTGCGTAAGGTTTGCCAATACTACAAAGAGATTATATTCACGTCTTAGACAATGGTCGCGAAGTCCCAGCGCAGCTTCGCGGAGAAAGCTCGCGGTTGCCACGGTAATTCCAGCAAGATCGATAAAAAGAACTTCAGGCTCAATCCGACGGCTCACCATAGTGATTAGGCGTGCCAGTTGAAGTTGGCCGTCAATGGAACCAGCCAGCACATCTTGCTGTGCCTGGTCATGTAAGTTTATGTACATAATTGATATCCTCACGTGATATACGTGAAATATATGATCTACATGAGCCCCTGTCAATAAAAAAAAGAGGCCGCGCTTTATGTCCGTCGGGAGCGGCAGCACACGGACACTAGTAGGCCTGCAATATTAGCACGTTGACGTAATTGGGCGACTGGCAGGCTTGGGCTTATGCCCTCAATTTCGAGGCTATGATTCCCGCTCCGGAAACGGAGCGAGCCAAAGAGATTGGCTAAGCTGACAAAGACTTGGGCGAAGCCCGTCCCATGGCCTGAGCCGTGACCGTAACGCGTGGCACCTTCGGACAAAGCTATTAGAAGGGCTTGGCCCGAGTCCGTAACATGTTGGTATTCGGGGCAGGTGCGTAGACTCGCGAGTACCCCAACACCCGAGTCGGCAACCACATACTCGAGTTCGCCGGGAGTCCAGCGGTAGCCACTAACCCCAGTGGCTGGGCACTCGCTGTGTAGGAGCACGTTGTCGGTCATCTCACGGAATGCGCCTACGATTCCCTGGGCTGTAAGTGATGGAAATCCCGCCCGTTTGCCAGCTTCCTCCAAGCGCTTGCAGTATGCCGTCCACTCAGGGCGGGCAACGTCAGCAACACACCGAGGCGTCGGTAAGAATTCAACAGAGTTGGCATTCAGTGACAGATTCGGTGGAAAGTGTCGATCCTCGGTAAAATGCTTCAGAACAGACAGCACTTCAGACTGGTTCAAGGTAGCCAACGAGGGTAGGTGTGGGTGTAACTTGCGTAGTAGAAGGTACTCGACGAGGGGGCCAATCTGCTCGCTTGTCATTTGGTGGAGTGCCTTTTCAGCCAGCGATATCTGCTCAGGTGAGACATTCGTGATATCGTCAACGACATGGAAGCTGAGCACTTCATGAGTGTTTTGTTGGCTTGCCACGGCGTTTCTTGCCTCCGACGTGCCCGGGTGAAGCGCGACTAACCGG
>Ga0172379_10002595_pt1 | contig 31392 bp, 13 predicted proteins | sample GrowelOW334metaG_FD_119756 | JGI IMG/M metagenome (GOLD analysis project Ga0172379, IMG submission 119756) | Groundwater microbial communities from an aquifer near a municipal landfill in Southern Ontario, Canada - Groundwater well OW334 metaG | ecosystem: Environmental > Aquatic > Deep...
ACATTGATCCGGTTGGGGAACATTGGATGGTTTTCGATCAGTGTTCCCACCCGTTTGATTTCCTCCGCATCCAGGGTTTCCCTTAAAACGACGCAATGCGGATTCCCTACCGAGACACAATGAAAATGGTACAAATTGCCATTGATCGAAACGGGTTCGTTGAAACACTCCTCCATTGAAAAAGTGACCGGAATTTCAGCGGCCCTGAAATTGGCTTTCCCAATGTCAACCCTAATCATAAAGGCTTTCCCGCCGACCAATTGAAGGATATGCGCTGTTACAACTCCCCCCAGGGTATCAATGGTAAATTGATGCTTTTCCGTAAATCCATAGTCGAAAAGATACTTGGCAAAAATCCGGAGACCGTTTCCACTTTTCTCGGCCTCAGATCCGTCCGGATTAAGGATGCGCAATCCAAAATCGGCTTTCCCTGTAGGAACTTTGAGCAGGATTCCATCGGAACCGATGCCGACATGGATGTTGCACAGCTGGACGATACGTTCCCTGGTAAGTTCAAAGTCGATTGCCGCGCGGTCAAATACAATGTATTCGTTTCCAAGTCCATGCGTTTTAACAAAAAAATTCATCTCCATAACAGACGGATTGTAGGGTTTGCCGTAAAAGTAGCCAAAAATTTATTTCGTATCTTTGCAAACCGATATTGTTTACCTCAAAAGTTCATCAAGATAATGGCAAGAATCAACGAAAATTACCTGAAACTTCAAGCAGGTTACCTGTTCCCCGAAATTGGGCGTCGTGTGCGCGAATTTGCAAAGGCAAATCCGGATAAAGAGATCATCAGAATGGGCATCGGAGATGTTACGCAGCCCCTTACACCAACTGTCATCAAGGCTTTTCATGAAGGAGTTGATGAGATGGCAGATGCGAACACCTTCAAAGGGTACGGACCTGAACAGGGTTATGATTTCCTGCGCGAAGCGATAGCCAAACATGATTATCATGCCCGTGGCGTTCAGTTATCAGCAGATGAAATATTTGTCTCCGACGGATCGAAGTGCGATACCGGAAATATTCAGGAAATTTTTGGTGGTGACAACAAAATTGCGATTTGCGATCCGGTTTATCCGGTCTATGCCGATACTACCGTGATGTCGGGTAAAACTGGACCCTGCCGGAAGAACGGGTATTTTGATGGTATTGTTTATATGCCTTGCAACGAAGGGAATGGATTTCTTCCCGAACTACCTTCGGAAAGACCTGATCTTATTTTCCTGTGTTTCCCCAACAATCCTACCGGGACAGTCGCTTCGAAAGAGGTCTTGAAAAAGTGGGTGGATTACGCGATTATAAACAAGTGCATAATCTTCTATGATGCTGCCTATGAGGCGTTTATTACAGATTCTGCAATTCCACACTCCATTTATGAGATTGAAGGGGCAAAATCGGTAGCCATTGAATTCAGGAGTTTCTCCAAAACGGCAGGCTTTACCGGAACGCGTTGCGCTTTTACTGTTATTCCGGACGAGTTGATGGCTTATGATGAGGCAGGCCAGCCACATCAGGTAAAGCCTTTGTGGATGCGTCGGCATACCACCAAATTTAACGGCGTATCATACCCTGTTCAAAAGGCGGCTGCGGCAATCTATTCGGAAGAGGGGGCGAAAGAGGTTAAAGCTGTGATCGAATATTATCTGGAAAATGCCCGCATCATGATTGATAGTCTAAAGTCACAAGGTTATACTGTCTTTGGAGGAATCAATGCACCTTATGTTTGGGTGAAAACAAAAAACGGACTTACCTCCTGGGAGTTTTTTGACCTTTTGCTGAATGAGGCAAATGTAGTCGGGACACCAGGATCGGGTTTTGGACCTTCCGGGGAAGGGTATTTCCGCTTCTCCGCCTTTGCAGAAAGGGACAATGTCCTGAAAGCGATGGAAAGGCTGAAAAAATTGGGGAATGTGAAAATGTGAAGATGGGAAAATGAGACCAGGGCAAGAGCGAAGCTGAAGTGAAGACCGGGAGAAATAGAAAATTTTACTTTCGAATTTTTAACACTTGTTTCATGCGTATATAATTTGTTTTATAAAGGTCGCATGGAATACCCATCCGCCAGCTGGCGGATCATTTTCGGTTGGTATGAAAATTTTCTCATGGGTATTTCATTCAATTAAATTAAATTCGAGCTAAACCCTATCAAAAGTTAAGTACTTTAGTTCACTTTAGTTCACTTTAGTCACTTTAGTCACTTTCTGAAATATGGCATTTAAAAAATGGTTATTTCTTGCGGTTTTGATTTGCGGTCTTTCCGTGAGCAGTTACGCACAGGTATACTTTCCGGAGGATATGGTGAAGGTTACTGCTCAGGTAAGGGACGACCTTACAGGTCTTGTGATCCCATACGTAAATGTGATTAACCAACGGGTCAGGGGAGGTACCATGACAGACAAAGAGGGTAAATTTTCCTTACAAGCTGACCCTACTGACACCATCACTTTCAAATCGATCGGATATATTGACAAAAAGGTTCCCGTGAGTGATATTGTTGGCCATGATGACGCAATTGTAACCATGGCACCGGTCAGATACCAACTGGAAGGAGTTGAAATAACGGGCCAGGGACAGAAGGTAAACATGTCCGGATTACTCGATCATGCAAAGAACATGAGTAACATCCCTGTTGAACTCAGGGGTGAATTTGCAACAAAGCCCAAAGTCTTAACCGCCATATTCCATCCTACTTCCTTCCTGTATTACAAATACAATAAGGAAGAAAAATCGAAACGAAATACCTTGGCGGCCATTCGAACCGAAAGGGAATGGCAGCTATTTTCGCTGGTTTACAACAAAGAAATTGCAGAGCGGTTAACCGGATTGCAGGGAGATGACCTCGATAATTTTATGGTCTATTTCAATGCTTACAGCAACCTTCTCTTCTCTGCCACGACTTACGAAGTTGAAAAAAGGGTGAAGGAGGTATTTGCCGGGTACAAGGTGAAGCAGGCGATCAAGAAGGAAAAGAAGGATTCCCTGGATACCAAGTGACTAAAGTGACTAAAGTACTTGGCTTCCATTTCAGTTCTCTCATCTCTTATATCTCGTAACTCATATCTCATATCTCATAACTCATAACTCATAACTCATAACTAACTTACCATGCAACTGCCTACATTTTCCGATATCCTTGCTGCTCATGAGCTGATTAAGCCATATATCCACCGGACTCCGGTGCTGACAAGCAAAAGCATCAATGCTTTGATGGGCTGCGAACTCTTCTTCAAATGTGAGAATTTCCAAAAGGTGGGCGCTTTCAAATTTAGGGGTGCATCGAATGCGGTTTTCTCTTTAAATGAGGAAGAGGCGGCTTCAGGCGTTGGAACCCACTCCTCGGGGAATCATGCGGCAGCCTTGGCCTTGGCTGCAAAAATCAGGGGTATAAAAGCTAACATCGTCATGCCGTCAAACGCGCCGGAGATCAAGAAGATCGCGGTAGCAGGCTATGGGGGTATCATAACTTATTGCGAACCTACCCTTCAAGCAAGAGAGGAAACCTTAAAAAGGCTGGCCAATGAGATTGGATTGACCATTGTCCATCCATACAACAATTTAAAGGTCATTTGCGGTCAGGGTACTGCTGCACTTGAATTACTTGAGGAGGTAAAACTCCTGGAAATAGTCATGTGTCCGGTAGGTGGAGGAGGTCTTTTGTCGGGTACAGCTGTCTCAACAAAATCCACTCTCCCTTCCTGCAAAGTAATGGCTGCCGAACCCAGAAATGCAGACGATGCATTTCGTTCTTTCAGGGATGGGTTTATTCATCCTTCGATAAATCCAAAAACGATAGCAGACGGACTATTGACCTCACTGGGAGAGCTCAATTTTGCAGTGATCAGGCAACATGTCGATGAGATCCTGACCGCTTCGGAGGCATCCATCGTCGCAGCCATGCGGTTGATCTGGGAGCGGATGAAGATCATCATTGAACCCTCCAGTGCAGTTCCACTGGCAGTCATCATGGAAAACAGGGACAAATTTGCAGGCCTTAAAATCGGGATCATTTTATCAGGGGGAAACGTAGACCTAACTAAGCTACCTTTCTAAAGGATAAAGTAAAAAGGATAAAGGATAAAGTGGGATTTGTGAGTAAATTATCTTTGGTGAGATGTTCTCTGAGATTAGTGAGATAATGCTCAATTCAGTTCAAATGCCACTTTATCCTTTATCCTTTATCCTTTATCCTTTTTATAACCGTGTTTTACCTGAATTTTATACCCAGTGTAACATTGACAGCATTCTTCCAATTTAATTGCTGCATGTTGGTTTCCATCGAGTTATTGAGGTTTGCCGAATAGCGCACATCGAGCGTTACGAAACCCAACACATCAACACCACCGCCAAATTGAAGATCAAAATTGCTTTTTTGCCTGCTAAAAGATGGTAATGGTTTGGATTCATTAAGGAAAAATGACCCTTGGGGCCCAGCCATCACATGTGCGCTGATAATTCCCAGATTCAGCAGTCTTAACCCGATCATCACCGGTACCTTCAAGGTGTTCACCTTTGTTTCCAAAGGTGCAGCAGAAGAAACAGTATAGGTCTCCTTGTGGGTTGCATAATAGAACTCGGGCTGAAGATACAATTTCCTACCAAACTGAAAGAAGATGCCGTACTGTGAATTGGAATCAAACTGCGTCCTAATGGAGTTTTGATCAATGGTTGGAGTGACAAGGTCTAATCCGATTTTAGGGCCGAACCAAAAATTTGGTTTTGGTTTTGAATCATCATTTTGTGAGAAAACAGCGCCGGAGCTGAGAAAAAGTGCAATGAGCACCAGAATTAAGTTCTTTTTCATAATCGTCTTTTTAAATTGATTTAAAAATAAACGGGACTTTCAAAAAATTGAACGAATTATATTACAATTGAGTAACAATCGACAAACCATTTTGTTTTCCCTAATTTTTAAGGCATCTTACGGAAAGGCCATACTTCTGACTGATATAACTTTTTGTCATGGAACCGTTACCATAATAAAGGTACCTATAATATGCCACCGTTGAATTAAGGGCCGAGGTACTCCACCAGTTTCCATAACTGCCAACGTTACCGAACTCCCCGGTAATGGTTCGATAACCGCCCGGTAATGCGCTGAACGACGTTTCATTGGTGGCTCCTGCATTGGGGACTTTCCAGTGAACAGTTGTATTCTCTTTCAGTTTGCCACCAGCCTGCGTATCACCGCCCAAATGAACACTCAGAATGGTCCATTCCGCATCAGAGGGCACATGCCAGCCTGAAGGACATAACTTCCCACTGCTCACAGTACTCCAGTTATAAATTGCACCATAAGTACTTCCATTATCAGCCTGATTATTGTCGTACCAGCAATAGCCCTGCAGGATCAAATTTCCCCACGAGGAATTATCTTCCACCAATGGGATTAAGGTGCTGTCGCGAAACCTGGTTGTTTTCAGGTTTTCGGTCATCCAAACTTGCGAACCAATTGTCACCAAATGATAAAAGTTATTGTCTACGTCCTTTGCCAACATTCTTCCTGTTGAGAAAGAACGTTCATTCCCGTAAGCGGTCCCGACGCTATTGGAAGCGTATGCCCTGAGGTAATAGGTTGAATCCGGGAATAGACCTGTAGCAGTACTGGTAAAAGTTCCACCTCCGGCTCCATCGTAGGTGACATAATTGGCAGTTGTGGGATTTTTACGCGTGCTCCAGCAGACTCCGTGAACAAATATCGGTGAACCTCCATCTTCAGAAATAGTACCTCCGCTGGATACATACGTATCGTTAGTCGCAATTATGACAGAAGAGGACAAAGAAGGTACGGTCGGTGCAATTACGACTGTTAACTGATTTCCATAGCCGGTTCCAACGCTATTCGCGGCATATGCCCTGATGTAATAGGTTTTGCCAGGTTTTAGTCCCGTCAAGGTACTGCCAAAAATGCCCAATCCTTTCCCGTCAATCGTGACACTATCTTTGAATTGATTGGTCGGGGTCTGTTTGATACTCCAGCAAACACCCCGTGAAGTTACAGGAGAACTGCCTTCAGATGAAACGTCCCCGCCGCTGATGGCAGAAGAAGTCAAAATATTGGTAACGGCCAATGTCTTAAGCATAGGCACTTCACTGGAAGGTTCTTTTTTGCAACTTATTGCATAAAAGAACAACAAAAGCATCAGTGCAATCCCCAAAATTACCTTTTTGACTAATTCTATCATTCCGGTTAAACAAAATCTGGTGCAAACAAATGAATTGATTGGCAAAATATACTAAAATTCACTGTTATATTTACAAAACAGCTACAAAAACACCAGTATGTGACCATGACGGCAGAAAATTGGGGATTGATCATTCAATCAAAAATATCTCGGTGTGAAACGACAGAACCTTTTCCGCTTAACAGGAAAATCATAACTAAGCATAAATTCATGGGTGCCGGCATTGTATTGGGACGGACGGAATGAGGTGAGGTCATAAGCATACCCTAACTTGACACCCCTGTTAACATAAATCTGAAAAAGAAGTCCGTAAGAATTCTGCATACGATAGGTTGCCCCTACCCATACCCGTTCATAAAAAAGTGCATTGGCAGAAAAGTCAGCTACAGTAGGGGTATTTTGGCTCCATCTTGCCAGCAGGGTAGGTTTGAATTTGACATTGTCTGCAATGTCAAGAACATATCCTCCCATAAAATAAAAATTCATCTCCTCCCTGTAAACAGTCTCGCCACTGTTGGAGTTAATCTTGTTTTGAAATATTTTGGGTACGGATGCGCCCAGGAAAAAATTGTCGGCATGCCACATGAACCCGACGCCAAAATTAGGCAAATACTTTTTGTTGATATCAAAAGCAACTACCGGGTCATTGGGATCATGAACGCTCAGATCTGTAAGCAAAGCCTCATACCTGTTAAAACCTCCCTTGATCCCAAACGATATGTATTGGTCCCCTTCCAGGAGAACACGATAGGAATAGTCGGCGTAAACGCCATTCTGCCTCACCGGTCCAAACCTGTCCGTGATAATCGAGAGCCCCAATCCTACGTTGTATTTTTTAAAAGGGCCCTGAATTGTGAATGTATTGGTATTGGGGGCGCCATCAAATCCTACCCACTGAATTCTGGATAAAGCCGTTATATTTACATATCCCGACATACCTGCATAGGCGGGCTGTACCGTTAGCAGATTGTTCATATATTGGTTAAATACTGGATCCTGCTGGGCATTCGCGCCGGTATGAAATGCCAGCAAGAATATCCCAAACAGTGCATACGATAAATCCTTGAATATTTTGTTGTTCTTTTTCAATGCGGTATATATTGAAGGATTAAATTATTGTATCAATAATAGACATAAAGGTATCCTTTCATAGTTTGACTGCTCGATCCTCCCAATTTAAGAATGTAATAATAGACACCCGGTGCAACAAGTTGGTTTTTGGCAAAGTTTGATTCTGAATAACGTCCATCCCAGGCATTCTCAGGCAACTCATAATTGTTGCTTTGGAAAACCAGTTGTCCGGATCTTGTGAAAATCAATAGCTGGGTATTCTCATAATTCTTCGAGGTCAATCCATCTATTACGAACTTATCATTCACACCATCGCCATTTGGAGAGATCAGCTGAGGTACAGTCGGGATTTCCTTGATAAATATTCGTTGGGTGCAGGTATCCATGAGTCCCATCTGATCCGTGACTGTCCAGACGACTTTGGTCAAACCTGTCCTGAACTTGGCTGGGGAATCATTGAAAACCGTATCAATGGCGCAATTATCATAAGTAAAGGGTTTTCCCAAATCAACAGTATACTTGTTGGGATCTACCGATTTAATGTATTGAACTGTCAATTCGATATCCTTGGGACAAGTAATCGTTGGCGGGGTTACATCATCGACATTGATGAATACGCTGTCATTTTGAATGCAGCCGCTGGAACTGGTTAAAGTAACTTTGTGCCACAATGCAGTCAGTCTTACTGCCTCCCTGGTCGTTTGGGGAAGAGGGGTATTCCACAGGTATTTGTAACTATTCAGCTGGGCCACATCCGTGCTTCCGTTGATGGTATCAACCCGTGCACTGCCATTGGCATCACTTAAACACTGGATCGATTTTTTCGCAAACCCTACCTTTATTGGCGCCGGCTCGGTTATTTCACCTGTAAAAGCAGCGCTGCACATTTTTGCATCCGTCACAACCACTGTATAGAGACCTGCCCGCAAACCCGCTGCTGTAGCAGTTGACTGCAACGGCGTTGTACTCCACTGATAGTTAAAAGGCGCTGTTCCCAAAGTAATGTTGACAGTTAGCGTACCCGTCGAATCACCCGGGCAATTGAGCTGAGGTGAGGCCAGGATACTTGCCCGCAACGAATCGGGCTGACCAACGGTAACCGACTGAATATCCCAACATTTACCACTGGCTGTTGCACCCTTAATGAAATACAGGCCTGAACCAACCGCAGTTGGTGTTGTAACCGCAGTGGTTGCCTTGGCATCAGACCAATAAGTGAATATCAATCCTGCCGTTGATCCTGCCGTAACCGGAGGAAGGGTCAAATCAGCCGTTACACCGGAACATGATTTAAGCACAACTGTATTGGTCACAACTTTGGGACTCCCGACCACTTCAATATTAAAGGAATTTCTAATGCTACAGATTCCGTTCGTATAGGTATAAGCTATCGGATGAACGCCAATATTGGCGACTGCCGGATCAAAGGTATATCCACTTGTGCTATTGCCACTGATACCCGTCCCTGACAGGACAACTCCGGCAGGAGAGACGGACAAGGCAACTTTTGAGTCATTCACACAATAAGGGCCATATGTTCCGTTAAATTTGACTGCAGAAACATTCAGGTTCAATTGGGCTGTACTTGAACAACCCGCAGAATTGGTCACTGTTAATGTATACAGACCAGAGTTGACGGACCTGATGTTGGTGATCACTGGTGGATTTTGATCGACGGAACTGAATCCATTCGGACCTTTCCATTCATATGTATATGTTTCTGTCGTCCCCGTGGGACCTCCCATGAATACAACATCACTCCCTTCGCAGATCGGGTTCACATTCGGGCTTATGGTAATCGAGGCATTTGGCGGATTGCCCAAAGTAACTGTCGTTGATACGGCAGGAGGGGTACAACCTGTATTATCGGTAATGGTCAGGAAATAATCCCCCAGGTTTGCGGTAGTAACATTCTGGATTGTAGGAAATTGAAGATTAGAGGTAAATCCTGCTGGGCCTGTCCATTTGTAACTACTCATCCCTGAAGGGGCGGCTTTCAACCGAAGCGTGTTTCCAAGGCAAATCGGATCAGCGGATGCCACAGGTCTTAAAATCTCTACCAATATTGTATCTTTTGCCGCGCAGTGGTTCACTTTATCAACGACAGTCAGGACATAATTCCCCGGCACCGGGGTTTTTATTGGCAGTGGATTCTGAAGGATGGAATTGTATCCATTCGGACCCGACCATGAATAGGAGAGCATGTCGTCGGGACCTCCCGTCAATTGCAATGTGCCTGATTGGCAAACCGGGGTATTGGCCTGTGCAAATGGTTCCGGCAACGGGTTGATGATCACATTGACAGTTCCTATTGACTGAATGCCTTTGCTGTCTGTCACTGTCAGCGTGTAGACTCCCTCATTTTTCGCTGTAACATTATCAATAAAAGGATTCTGCAACGAAGAGGTAAATCCGTCAGGACCTGACCAGTCATAAGATTTCATGTTGTCAGGCCAGCCAGTAAGTACGAGTGTACCTCCCATGCAAACTTGCTGGTATCCGGCACTGGCTGAGAAGATTACGACCTGGGTAGTCACTGTGGTGGCGCAACCGGTGGAAATGGATGTAACTGTCAGTTTATAGGTTCCTGCATCCGAAGCTATTACACCTGGAATTGTTACGTTGCCATCCAAAGGTGCATAGGTCAATCCACCCGGGGCCGTCCACAAATAGGTGAAGTCTGTACCTTTTGGTCCACCGTTCAAATGCAGGTCACTCCCCAGGGTTAAAGGGGTATTGCTATATGCAGTAGCTTTCGGAGGTGTACTGATAGTCAATTTAATGGGTGTACGTGGACTCTCACAATGCTTGACGGATGACTCCTGGTAAGCCGCCAGATAGGTTACCGTTCCGACCTTGTTCAGCGTCGGAGATCCGGTTAGTATAACACCGGTATCATCATACCACACCAGGGTCCAGCCTGCTACAGGTATGATCGCCGTATTGGCATCCAATGTTTGGAGAGGTGTTTTCTCGCATTCACTGATATCCCCTTTCTTGACCGGTGTGGGCGGGGTCTTCTGAATAGTCATCTTTACCGCCGTTCTTGTTGCACTAGGGCAATCCGAGCTGTTTCTAGCCTCGGCATAATATGTTTTGGTACCCACAAAAGTTATGACCGGTGAGGCAACCTCAAAACCATTCGTTGGCTGATCGAACCACTTTATGGTGATGGATGGATCGGGGTTGTTGATGGCACTGTTGGCATTGACCGGCAGGGAAGATTCGCACTCAATAATGTCGCCTGTGCTGACAGGGGCTGTGGGCCTGTCGTGTATTGTCAGAACCGATTGGGCGCGGTTTGCGCTGATGCAACTACCCAACGATGCAGAGGCAAAATAAGGCTTTGTTCCTATTTGGTCCCAGGTTGGGGAGGGCACAATACTTCCCCCGGTGGGCGCATCATACCAAGTAATGGTCACTCCAGCCGGAGGGGTTACAACCTGGGCTGTAATTGTCTGAACTGGTGTATTTGCACATTCGATCAAGTCAATGCCAACCGGATCTGCCGGATTCGGATCGACCGTCAACAATACTCTGGTACGGGTTGGGCTCTTACATCCAGTCGAATAACTTGCCTCGGCAAAGAGTATCCTGTCTCCCGGCGTTGTTTGAATAGGTGAAACTTCAATTCCATTGGTAGCGGAGTCATACCATTTGATTGTTGTGCCTGGAACGATATTTATAGCAGCATTTGCATCGAGTCCGGCAGCCGATTCGCAGGCAGTCAGATGATTGCCCGACGCCCCGACTGTTGGGGCAGCAGGCACAGGGTTTATTGTCAGGGTAACCATTGCCCTGTTGGCACTGATGCAAGTACCCAATTTCGCCTCAGCCCAGTAGGAAATGGTTCCAATGTGGTTCAACACTGGGGAGGCAACAGTAGTATTGCCGGTCGCGGTGGTGTACCATACAATGGTTGCACCATCAACCGGTGTTAATACGGTGGCCCGCAATACCTGTACCGGACTTTGAACACAGGCTGTTACATCGCCTGCACTGACCGGATCCAAAGGCTGTGGATTGATGGTCACCGTAGCTGCTGTACGGGTTAAACTTTGACAAACTGTTACATTGTCTTTTGAACCAGCATAGAAAACAGTCGTTCCGGGAACCAGTTCGCTAAAAGTAGGGATATGGTCCAGGGGTTCTCCTCCTGTACTGGTACTAAACCATTCAATGCCTGCGCTACCAGCAGGTATAACCTGAGAATTGAAGTTATCAGTAGCTACACGAGGATCATCTGAACACAGTTTTAGTTCCGGTTTACCTTTCGGAGGCAGTGGCACCGGATAAATGGTTAAAGTCTGGCCCGACCTGTTTTTACTTTTGCATGAACCATTGTCCGCCTCTGCATAAAAGGTAACGGTACCGATTACGCTCAAATTTGGCGTTACTGGAGAACCGCCTGTCGCAGTTCGGTACCACTTGACCGGACTTCCATCCGGAGAGGTGGCAGAGGCAGTTATCGTCTGTACGGGACTGGTTGCACAAACAGTAATATCAGGATCAGCGACCGGATCGGCAGGAGCAGCTTTGATCTCCAGTGTTTGCGATGTTCGTGACAAACTTCTGCAATCGGTTGCGATATTTCTTGCCTCGGCGTAATAGATAATCTTCCCGGGACCTGTCAGGGACGGAGTTGGCGTCACAGGAGAACCTCCGGTTGCTGTATCAAACCAAATTACCTCAATTCCGGAAGGAACAGATGCAGAAACGGCCATTGGTGTTCCGTCATCACATTTGGGTGGTGGATTGGTTACGGACGGAGGAGCCGGGTTAGGGTCAATGGTTAATTTAACCGATGTAGTGCGCGGACTGGGACTGGTACAATTGCCAAGCAAAGCCTCTGCCCATAAGGTTACGGTTCCGGGCGCTGACAATGTTGGTGAAGGAACCAAAGTCCCTCCTGTTGCCGCAGTATACCATTGCACTGTTGCTCCACCTGTGGCAGTAGCCGTTGCTGTAAGCGTCACACCTGCGCTTGTTTGGCAAGCCTCCTGAATGGCCAAATTGGTGACCGGCTGGTCTGGCGAATCATTGATAGTCAGCTTAACAGGCGTCGACCGGTTGAGGCTGGCGCAGCCCGTGGCTACCTGGTATGCCTCAGCGTAATAGGTAATGGTGCCAACATTACCAAGCGTTGCATTGGCTACCTCCGTGCCTCCGGAGGAAGACATGTACCATTTTAAAGATATTCCAGGCCCCTGGGCCCCTATCTGATCATCTGCCTTCAGTGTGGTTGGAGGGGTTGTCTCACAGATAGTTTTGTCTCCCAGACTAAACGGAGCAGGGGGAGCCGGATTGATCTGCATGGTTACAGCTGTTCTGGTTGAACTTTCGCATACCCCGTTGTCTGTGGAAGCATAATAGGTTGCTGTTCCAATTGCATGCAACGTCGGGGCAGTAGCCAACGGCAATCCGCCTGCTACATTGTTGTACCATTTTACTGTAGACCCGGGTGGTACAGGTGCAGTGAAAGTAAGCGTCTGCAATGGACTTCTTTCGCACTCGATTACATTGGGTGCGAAAGCCGGTGGCGCCGGATGCGATATAATATTGATCGTTACCGGGATACGCACCAAAGAGGCACAAAGTGTGGTCGAATTCTTTGATTCCGCATAGAAAGTCTTACTACCCAGAGAGGACCATGTTGGCGATACAGGAGCGCCACCGCTCGGAAAATCGTACCATACAACGGTAGAACCGGCCGGAGCTGTCGCGATAGCGGTATAAATCACTGCTGGTATATCCAGGCACCTGGTAATATCACCACCCGAAACAGGCGCTGCCGGAGCCGGCAATATGGTAAGTGTTACAGCTGCCGACCTTGTGAGGCTGGTACAGAAACCATTGCTGGCCTCCGCATAGAAAGTCTTTGTACCCGGAATGCTCAGGGTTGGGCTTACAGGCAATCCTCCGGTTGGAGTTGTATACCAAAGAATAGTGGTTCCTGCTACTGTTGTAGCAGTTGCTGTGAGAATTAATCCCGGGGATTCACATGTTGGAGTTGAAGGAATGGCAATTGGGGCTGGAGGATTGTTGCTGATAGTCAATACGACCGGAGTCCGGTTCAGGCTCTTGCAGCCAGTAACATTGTTGCTTGCTTCCGCATAATAGGTAACTGTCCCGGCAGCATTCAAAATTGGCAGAACAACCACATTCCCCGCGACAGGCGCATCGTACCATTTAATCGTTGTACCGGCAGCGGAAGAGGTTACGGTGGATGCATCCAACAACGGGGCAGGTCCGACATTGTTCCAGCATTGGGTGATAAAGCCGGTACTGGCAGGCGCTGCGGGAGCAGGATTGACGGTAATGGATATAATATTGGAGGCAGCACTGGAACAACCAGTCGCCGGATCAGTAACCACAACAGAGTAGTTTCCTGTTGTCGTGACCACATTGGTCTGGGTAGTTGCCCCTCCCGGCGACCAGAGGTAATTGAACCCATTGGTCGGACCGCTTAGCAGGATGTTTCCGCCTTCGCAGAAGGTGGTAGGATTCCCTGAAGCAGTAATAACGGGTGTTGCAGGTTTAATATTCACCTGAACTGCTTTAGAGGAGACAGGTCCGTTACCGCAACCATTGGATGCGTAAACCGTAACATTCCCATTCATGGAGGCCATTCCAAAATCTACCGTAATGCTGTTGGTAAGTGGAGGAACCGATGTAATTGTAGCGCCGGAAGGTACTGTCCAGGTATACCCGGTTGCCCCGTTTACAGGGGTTACAGAGAAGATTAAACCGGTACTTCCCTGACATATGGCAGTGCTTCCGCTGATGCTTCCAGGATTCGCGGGAATATCGCTGACAACGACCGGCAAAGTGGAGACCAAACCGTTTCCACAACTGTTTGACCCGTAGACTGTAATATTTCCGGAAACTGCGCCGGGACCAAACAAAACGTTGACCGTATTGCTATTTGCACCCGAGACAATAGATATCCCGGATGGTAAGCTCCAATTGTAATTAACAGCTTGAGGGATAGGCAATACTGAATAGGTTGCAGTGGTCCCTTTACATCTGCTGCCGGCCGGACCAGATATGGCACCCGGGTTTCCGGGTAAGGCATCCACCTGGATCAGCATAAAATCGGAGACTGTTGTGGCACAAGGGGCGAGTGCATCAACCGAGAGAGTCAGTTTGACCGTATTGCCAACATCCGCCAGTCCGGGATGATAAGTAGGAGTAAGTGTGAAATTGCCCGTCAATGTTCCGGTACCATTATGGGTCCAACTCGGATTTTGGTAATTTGTAGCAATAGCGCCGCTAACAAAAAGAGTGGCCGGATAGCACAAATTTTTATCGACTCCTGCATTAACCGTTGGAAGCGGCCGGATAGTCAGGATCAGATTATCCTGTACTGTCGTCACACATGGAGGGATACTGTATGCAGTGAGTGTTAAAGTCACAACCCCGGTATTCTGATCGGAGACACTGGGCAAATAAATTGGGGACAGGGTAGTGCCATTGATAAATGTACCAGTTCCGCTAGTATTCCATACAAAGGAAGAATAGTTGGTAGCGGTGGCACCTGTTATGTTAAAATTTGTGCCGGCACAAATAAGGCCATTGCTTCCGGCAAATGCCGTAGCAATCGGAAGAATTGATGTTGCAACTGGCGTTGACGAGGCGCTTTGACAACCATTCGCATCCTTAACGACAACGGAATAGCTTCCTGTTGTTGTAACAATAATATTCTGGGAAGAAGCGCCATTTGACCAGAGATAACTGGAATATCCGGCAGGCGCCGACAGGATCACATTTCCTCCGGCACAGAAAGATACAGGCCCCGGAGGGGTAATTACCGGGATTGGCGGTGTAGGATTAACAGTAACTGTAACATTGTAAGAAATTCCTGGACAGCCGTTTGCGGTTAAAGTATATCCATATGTGACAACAACAGGCGCATTGGTCGTATTGGTCAGTACCTCATTGATATCCCCTACTCCTACTGAAGCAGGTTGAAGAATACCAGGAATACCAGCCCTTGTCCAGCTGAATATTGTTCCTGCGGTGGCGCTTGTCGCCGCATATTGAAAATTTGTACCACTGCAAATGGGTGGGGCAGCCAGGCTGCTGGTCAGTACAGGTGTTGGATTTACTGTTACTACCACATCCTGAATGTTGGTACAACCACTGGCCAAAAGGGTGTATTGATAGATTACATAGACAGGAGCGGCCGAAGAGTTGGTCAGGAATTCGCTGATACTTCCGGATCCGGATGAAGAAGTTTGAATGATTCCAGGGACCGATGCCCTTCTCCATGTCATCACCGCGCCTGCAATTGTACTGGCTGGTGTGTAATTAAACAGATTGCCACTACAAATAGCCGGAGGTGCCAATGAACTGCTCAGGGAAGGTGCAGGATCAACTGTTACCGCAACGGTAAATGTGGAAGGATTTGTGCAGCCATTGGCTGAAAGCGAATAGACGTATGAAACACTGATTGGAGATGATGTTGTATTGACCAGAATTTCATTCGGATTATTTATTCCTGTATTGGCCGAATTTGAAATACCTGCCACAGCTGACCGGCTCCAGCTAAAAATTGCTCCGGGCGTTGAGCTCATCGGGGAATAACTGAATACCGAATTGCTGCAAATCGCGGCAGGCGTCAGGCTACTTGTCAATACCGGGGTTGGGTTCACCGTTACCAGCACATTGTATGAATTGGTACATCCGCCTGACCCCAATGTATAGGTATAGGTAACGACAATTGGAAGCGCAGATGTGTTGGTCAGCGTCTCGTTTGGATTGCCGGTCCCACTACCGGCTACATTGCTGATACCAACCACAGCCGCACGGCTCCAGTTGAATGTTACTCCGGGAGTTGGACTCGTTGGGACGTAACTAAATACCGATCCGCTGCAGATGGCAGGTGGTGTGAACGTACTACTCAAGGTCATCGTTGGATTTACCACAACCTGTACGTTATAGATACTTGGATTTGTACAGCCGTTGGCCGAAAGCGAATAGGCGTAAGTAACTGTTACCGGGGAGGTGGTGGTGTTAAACAAAGTCTCATTCGGATTACCTGTCCCGGAGGTGGAAGCGTTACTGATTCCGGCTACGGCAGCACGGCTCCAGGAGAAGACAGTGCCGGACGCCGGACTAGTCGGGGTATAACTGAATGAGGTACCACTGCAAATAGCGGGCGGACTCAAACCACTGCTAAGGGTTGGGTAAGGATTAACCGTTACCGTAACTGAATAGGTGGATGGATTGGCACATCCGTTGATACTCAACGAGTAAACATAAGTTACAACGATAGGGACAGCTGTTGTGTTGACCAAAGTTTCATTTGGATTGCCCGTTCCACTGTTGAACCCATTGCTGATACCAACGACAACGGCACGGGTCCAGCTAAACAGTGTTCCGGGTGTCGAACTGGTTGGGGTATAACTGAAAACAGATCCGCTGCACACTACAGGCGCAGTTAAATTACTGGTCAATATAGCTGTTGGGCTAACAGTTATCACAACATTCTGCGGATTAGTACAACCACCAATACCCAATGAATAGACATAAGTAACATTGATCGGGACGGTACTTGCATTTACCAATATCTCACCAATATTCCCATTTCCCGATGAAGCAGGATTGCTGATACCTGCAACTGTTGCACGACTCCAGGAGTATGTAATCCCGGCGGTAGTACTCGTTGGTGCATAGCTAAAGATATTGCCGCTGCAAATGGCCGGGGGGGTCAGACTACTGCTTAGCACCGGAGAAGGATTGACGACTACCACCACGCTATAGGTAGAAGGATTGGTGCACCCATTGGCTGAAACGGTATAGAGATAGGTTACAGTGACTGGTGATCCGGTCGTATTAACAAGGGTCTCATTTGGATTGCCAGTGCCACTGCCAAGGGCATTACTGATACCCAAAACTGCTGCGCGGCTCCAGCTAAAAATTGTTCCGGGCGTTGAACTAGTCGGAACATAACTGAAAACTGTGTTATTGCATATCGCCGCAGGTGTAAGGGTGCTTGTCAGTACAGGAGTAGGATTAACCCTAACTGTAACATTAAGGACATTGCTGCATCCGTTGGCACTCAGATTGTATGCATAAGTTACCACAACCGGAAGCGCTGAGGTATTTGTCAAAGTCTCATTGGGGTTACCCAGCCCACTGCCGGAGGCATTACTAATGCCAGCTACAAGGGCACGGCTCCAGTTGAAAGTGGTGCCCGGGGTCAGGCTTGACGGGATGTAGCTAAATATTGACCCGCTGCAAATGGCCGGAGGGGTGAGGGTGCTGCTAAGCGTAAGGGTCGGATTAACCGTTACGGTAACATTCTGGGTGTTGCTGCAACCATTGGCCCCCAAAGTATAAACGTAGGTCACAACAACGGGTGAACCTGTCGTATTGACCAGGGTTTCGTTCACATTTCCGGTACTGTTTGCCGGGGCATTGCTGATGCCGGCTACCGCAGCGCGGCTCCATGCAAAGGTAGTGCCTGTAGCGGATGCAGTCGGGCTATAACTGAAAGTAGTGCCACTACAAATTGCCGGCGCTACAAAACCGCTGGTCAGGGTTGGTAATGGATTTACGTTTACATTGACCGAATAGGTAGTTGAATTGATACATCCGTTGCTACTCAGTGTATAGACGTAAGTCACGACAATTGGCAGTGGTGTAGTGTTGACCAGGGTCTCGTTCGGATTGTCTGTGCCGCTGCCAAAGGCATTGCTGATACCTGCAACAACCGCTCGTGTCCATCCAAAGGTCACGCCTGCCGTCAAACTGGTTGGGGAGTAACTGAAAACCGATCCGCTGCATACATCTGGCGGCGTTAAGCTGCTGGTCAGGGTAGGAGTTGGATTAACCGTCACAACAACATTATAGGTCGTTGGATTGGCACATCCGCCAACCAAAACAGTATAGACATAGGTAACCGCGATAGGCGCTGCAGTCGTATTGCCCAATGTCTCGTTCGGATTAAAAGTGCCGCTCGCAGAAGCGTTACTGATACCCGGAACAACAGCCCTGCTCCAGTTGAAACTTGCCCCTGGAGTGGAACTGGTCGGAGTGTAACTGAAAACTGTATTGCTGCAAATGGCAGGAGGTGACAGACTGCTTGTAAGGGCAGGGTATGGATTCACAACAACTGTGACACTATAGGTTGTTGGATTCGTACATCCGTTGGAGGAAAGTGTGTATAGATAAGTTACAGTAACAGGAAGAGTGGATGTATTGATTAAAGTCTCACTGGGATTATTAATTCCAAATGTCGCTGCATTACTTATACCAGGAACCGCAGCCCGACTCCAGTTAAAGGTAACCCCGGAAGCTGAACTGGTTGGGATATAGCTGAAAACAGAATTGCTGCAAATGGAAGGCGCAGTTAAACTACTGGTTAATACAGGAGTAGGATTAACCCGAACCACAACATTCTGAACATTGCTGCATCCATTGGCCGATAGCGTATAAATGTAGGTTACATTGATCGGATCAGCGGTTGTATTAACCAAAATCTCCTGAGGGTTATTGGTGCCAGACGCAGTTGGGTTACTGATTCCAGTAACGACCGGACGTCTCCAGTTAAAAGTAGTACCACTTGTTGCACTTGCCGGCAAGTAATCGAACGAAGTATTGTTACATATATCAGAGGGTGTCAAGGTACTGCTCAAAACCGGCAGGGGTTCAACGGACACGTTAACATTCTGAATATTTGTACAACCATCGTAAGTCAATGTAAACACATAAGGAACATTGATTGTGGAAGTTGTCGTATTGTACAAAATCTCAGCAGGATTCCCGGAACCACTGTTTGTCGCATTGCTGATGCCGGGTATAAATGCACGACTCCAGCTAACCGTTGTTCCGGGCAATGATTCTGTATGGTTATAGGTGAAAATAGAATTACTGCAGATCGAAATAGGACCCATTGGGCTAGTAAGTACTGATGAAGGAATGACATTAACATTGACCGAATAGGTGGAAGGATTGGAACATCCATTGATACTTAACGTAAAAATATATGTGACAGTAACCGGAAGCGCTGTTGTATTGACCAAAATTTCAGTAATATTTCCTGTACCACTGGCCGGCAGATTACTTATTCCGGCAACAGCTGCACGGGTCCAGCTAAAAAAGGTCCCAGGGGTCAGACTTAAAGGTATATAATTGAATACCGAAGAGCTGCAAATATCGGGTGGTGTCAGACTACTCGTCAAAATTGGAGTTGGATTTACAGAAACGACAACATTTTGAACATTGGTACATCCGTTGGCTGACAATGTATAAACATAGGTGACATTTACGGGTGAATTCGTTGTGTTAACCAAAGTCTCATTGGGATTGCCCGTTCCACTTGCCGGAGCGTTGCCAATGCCTGGAACTGCTGCACGCGACCAGTTGAAAGTAGTCCCTCCAACGGCACTCGCCGGAACATAACTAAAATTTGAATTGTTGCAAATGGCCGGTGGAGTCAATGTACCGGATAATACCGGAACAGGATTAACTATGACCACTACATTCTGAATCCTGCTACATGCACCAATGGACAAAGTATAAATATAGGTAACAGCTATAGGTGCATTGCTTGTATTGACCAGGATCTCATTAGGGTTATCGGTTCCGGTTGCTGCCAAATTACTGATACCTGCTATTGCCGGCCGGTTCCACCCAAATGTTACTCCCGGCGAAGAACTGGTCGGTACATAACCAAACAAACCATTACTGCAAATTGACGGTGGGCTCAGTGAACTTGTCAACCCGGGAACTGGGTTAACCGTAACATTTACATTTTGCACATTGCTGCATCCATTTGCATTCAAGGTATATGCATAGGTAACCACCACAGGAAGGGCAGTTGTGTTGATCAGTGTTTCATTCGGGTTACCTGAACCGCTTGATGCCGGATTACTGATACCGGGAACTGCTGACCTGGTCCAGTTAATGGTAGTTCCTGGTGTAAGACTGGCAGCAGGATAATTAAATGCCGTATTACTGCAAATAGCAGGTGGTGTCAGACTGGTTGATAAAGCAGGTGTAGGATTAACAGTGACAACTACATTCTGAACATTCGTACATCCACCATACACCAAAGTATAGACATAGGTAACATTAACCGGCAATGGACTGTTGTTTATCAGTGTCTCACTGATCCCGTTCGACCCGCTTGCTGCGGCATTTGAGATCCCTGGAATTACATTGCGGCTCCAGCTAACCGTTGTACCCGGTAAGGAGGTTGTAGGGTTATAGGTAAAATTTGTGCTACTGCATATTGCAAGTGGGGTCAATGTACTTGTTAAAATCGAAGAAGGGATGACACTAACATTCACATTATAGGTAGTAGGATTTGCACAACCACTGATACTGACGGTGTAGATGTAAGTGACAGTCACCGGTAGCAATGTTGTGTTGATCAATGTCTCGTTTGGGTTGCTCGTTCCACTGGCAGTAGCATTGCTAATCCCTGCGACTGCGGCCCTGTTCCATGAATATACTGCCCCAACAACGTTACCCGTGGGCACATAGCTGAACGGCGTACTGCTGCAGATACCCGGAGGACTCAAACTACTTGTTAACGTTGGTGTTGGATTCACCGACACAACCACATTTTGTGTATTACTGCATCCCGGGGCACTCAGGGTATAAACATATGTAACGCTCACTGCAGCATTGGAGGTATTAATCAGTGTCTCATTGGGATTACCTGCCCCGCTGCCAGCCGTGTTGCTGATTCCAGGCACTGCCGCCCTCGTCCATCCGGTTACGGTACCATTGGCCGAGGTAGGATTGTAACTGAAAGATGTATTGCTGCAGATAGCCGGAGGTGTGAGCGTACTGCTTAAAGTAGGCAATGGGTTGACTATTACAACGACATTTTGGTTGTTAATGCATCCGTTCCCTGCCAAAGAGTAGGAATAGGTAACATTGATGGGAGAGGTGGTGGTATTGACCAGGTTCTCTAAAGGATTTCCGGAACCACTGGATGCAGCATTGCTGATCCCGGCAACTACTGCCCTGGTCCAATTAAACGTGACACCCACTGAAGCACTGGCCGGAATATACGAAAATACGCCACCACTACAAATGCCAGGCGGGGTTAAACTACTTGAAAGTGTAGGAGTTGGGTTAACAATGACCGACACATTTTGAATATTGGTACAACCATTGGCTGTCAAGGTATATACATAAATAACGGAAACCGGATCATACGTAGTATTGGTCAATATTTCATTCGGATTTCCAGTGCCTACCGAGGCAAGATTGCTGATTCCAACAACGGCAGCCCTGTTCCATGAGAAATTAACACCAGTTGTCAGACTGGAAGGATTATAGCTGAAAACTGTTCCACTGCAAATTGAAGGAGGTGTGAGGTTACTTGTTAAAACTGGTGTGGGATTGACAATTACAGAAACATTTTGTGAATTTGTACATCCATTTGCAGTCAAAGTGTAATCATAAATTACTGTCAACGGAAAAGCTGTAGTATTGATTAATACCTCATTGGGATCCCCGGTCCCACCGGCTGGGGTATTGCTGATACCGACTACGGGTGCCCTGTTCCAGCTAAAGGATGTACCGACCGTAGAACTTGTTGGTGTATAATTAAATGCAGTGCCCGTACAGATGGAAGGAGGTGTCAGGCTGCTCGTTAATACCGGGGTTGGGTTTACAACAACGACAACATTATAGGTTGTAGGATTGGTACATCCATTGGCGCTCAAAGTGTAGGCGTAAGTAACACTAACTGGTGAAGAGGTGGTGTTAACAAGTGGTTCATTAGGATTACCCGTACCACTTGCCAAAGCATTACTGATACCGGGAACAACTGCCCTATTCCACAAAAAGGTTGTGCCGGGAGTAGAACTCAACGGGGTATAACTAAAGAAAGAATTGCTGCAAATGGCAGGTGGGGATGTACTGCTTGTCAACACAGAGGCAGGATTAACCGTTACCACCACATTGTAGGTAACAGGATTGGTGCACCCATTCGCGGTAACTGTGTAATTGTACGTTACAGATACTGGCAAGTTGGTTGTATTTACAAGCGTTTCGTTGGGATTACCTGTACCGCTTGAGGCTGGATTACTGATACCTGCAACTGATGAACGGCTCCAGGCAAATGTTGCCCCGGCCGTGATACTGGTTGGATTGTAAATAAAGACTGTGCCACTGCAAACTGCAGGCGGTGTTAAAGTACTGCTCAGTGCCGGAGCCGGATTTACCACTACCGTGACATTGGTACTGCTAGTACAACTTCCTGAATTCAAGGTATATACATAAACAACATTAACCGGGGCCGGAGTTGTATTCGTCAGGACTTCATTTGGATCGTTCGTCCCGCTGGCTGCAGTATTGCTAATACCTGCAACGGCGGCACGGCTCCAAGAAAATGTCGTACCAGCCATAGAACTGGTCGGGGTATAACTTAGCACAGTTCCGCTGCATATTGGCGGAGGGGTCAGGCCACTTGTCAATACCGGCGCCGGATTAACCTGCAATACAACATTAAAGGTTACTGGATTTGTACAGCCATTGGCGCTCAAAGTATAAACATACGTTACATTTACCGGCCCTGCAGTGGTGTTGTTCAGTGGCTCATTGATCGTACCCGTACCACTTGATGCACCGTTACTGACACCCGCGACAACGGCCCTGGTCCATGAAAAGGTGGATCCGGGGGTTGAACTCGTTGGCGTATAGATAAAAAATGAATTGTTGCAGATGGCAGGCGGTGATAAACTGCTCGTTAAAACCGGATCAGGATTCACAGACACCACGACAATAAAAGTAATCGGATTGGTACACCCGTTTGCAGTAACGGAGAAAATATAAGTCACAGATACCGGGTTAGCACTTGTATTGACCAGGGTCTCATTTGGATTGCCTGTTCCGCTGGCTGAAGCGTTACTGATTCCAGCTACGGTTGACCTACTCCAGGCAAATGTGGCCCCCGCCGTAAGGCTGGCAGGAGTGTAACTGAAAACGCTCCCGCTACAGATTGCGGGAGGGGACAAGGTGCTGCTCAAAGTCGCTGCAGGATTGATGACAGCAGTTACATTGTAAGTGCTGGTGCAACCTGCAGCATTCAATGTGTATACATAAACAACATTTACAGGAGAAGTTGTCGTATTGATAAGACTCTCGTTAGGGCTGTTTGTGCCACTTGATGAAATGTTACTGATTCCGGGAACAGCCGCCCGGCTCCAGCTAAAAGTAACTCCGGAAGTGGAACTGGTAGGAGTATAGCTGAATACCAATCCGCTGCAGGTTGCAGGCGGGGAAACACTGCTGGTAAGAACCGGGGTTGGATTCACCTGCACCACAACGTTGTAGGTTGTAGGATTGGTACATCCGTTGGCGCTTAAGGTATAGATGTAAGTAACACTTACCGGACTTGAGGTGGTATTGTTCAATGGTTCATTAGGATTGCCGGTTCCACTGGCCGGCGCATTGCTGATACCTCCCACTGCCGCCCTGGTCCATGAAAAAGTGGTTCCAACGGTTGAACTTGTAGGGATATAACTGAAAAATGAATTGTTACAGATAGCAGGCGGGTTCAGTGAGCTTGACAAGACAGGGAAAGGGTTAACGGTAAGAAGTTGCTGTGCAAATACTGTTCCTCCAACACCGCCAGTAATCGTATAAATAATGTCACAAGCTCCCGCACTAACTGCCGTAACCAACCCTGTTGCTGCATTTACCGTGGCTATTGCCGCATTGCTGCTGCTCCATGCCCCGGTACCTCCATCGAGGACCACTCCATTGGCACTATAAGTTGCAGTCGCCCCAATACACAAGGGAGTAGCTCCTGTGACGGAGGTGACAGTAGCTACAGGAGCCCCGGGATTTGTAGCTAAGGTATTTTCAGAATTAATGGATGACTTATCAACAATAGATCCGACGAGCTTGAAATCAACCGGTACAGATCCGGCATTAACAGTCCTGGCATCAAGATTTCCAATCCAAAATAGACATATTAGTATCAGCCGAATTTTACCATTACGTAAAACTCCGCGAAAACGATTCTTTAACCTCTGTATAACAACCATATATGTTGTCTATTCATTATATTTTGCATGCAAGCCTACCATCCGGCTTCTAAAACCAGCACTTCAAATAGACGCACGATAATACTTAATACAATTTTATATCACAATGTTACCCTAAATTATTAAAAAACTCTTTCTTTTCAATACAACATCTGAAATGCAATTTTGTTAAATCACTTAATATGTTAAGATTAATTCAATCCATCGCCATTTTCCCAAATGATTATATTTTACAATAGTTTAGGGGTTCCTTTCAAGCACGAAATATATAAAAAATTCCATTTGCTTGATGAGAACCACCGTGAAACTTGGATAAAACTCAACGAAAACGCTTATTTTATCAATATTGCAGCATCTTCGCTTCAGAAAATGGCCGTTTCCCGGAAGTTCAACTTTTCAAATAGGTTTTTCCCACCATTCATATTTCACTTATATTTGATAAAAAAAGAATTGGCCTTCAACAAAACTATTTTGGGAATCGACCCCGGCACAAATATCATGGGGTATGGTGTTATTCGGGTGAATGACAACAATGTAAACATTGTCACATTAGGGGTTGTAAAAACTTCAGGTTTTACCGGTCACTACGAAAAACTCAACCATATTTTTAACCGCACACTTTACCTCGTAGATGAATACAAACCCGATGAAACCGCTCTGGAAGCACCATTTTTCGGGAAAAATATTCAGTCCATGCTGAAGTTGGGACGTGCACAGGGTGTTGCTATGGCAGCCTCACTCTATCGGGGAGTTCCGATCTTCGAATATGCTCCGCTCCGTATCAAACAGGCCATCACCGGAAACGGCGCCTCCTCAAAAGAGCAAGTTGCCTATTTCCTCAAACAGATGTTCGGAATGACCATTATGCCCTCCGACCTGGATGCTACCGACGGACTGGCTGCAGCCGTGTGCCATTACCTTCAGATGAAAAATCCTGTTTCCCCAAAAGGGACAAAAAATTGGGAGGATTTTGTGCGGAGGAATCCCGGACGCGTGAAATGACGAAGGGGACGACTTGGACGAAGAGGGAACTTGGGGATCTGAAATCCGAACGAGGGGAAAATAGAAACGGTGAAACGGAGAAACGGAGATTAGAGCAAAGTGGAAGATGGAAAAATGAGACCGGTCCCTGAGCGAAGTCGAAGGGTCTCTGTGTAACTCTGTGCTTCTCTGTGTAACTCTGTGTAATAATCTGAATTACATGATTTACAGCGCTTCGGATATCAACTTCGCGGTAGCGGCAAACTCCTCAGAACTGAATTGCAACTTGGGTTTGGAAAAATCAATGTCCCTTTCACTGTTTAACGGCACAAGATGGATATGGGCATGAGGAACTTCCAGTCCAAGAACGGCAACCCCTACCCTTTTGCATGGGATCACTTTTCCAATGCCCAAAGCAACTTTCCGCGCAAAACCCATTAATCCGGCATAGGTTTCAGCATCCAGGTCAAATAAATAATCCACCTCTATTTTCGGAATAACCAGAACATGCCCTTTCGTCAGTGGAAAAATGTCTAAAAATGCGAGATATTCAGCATCTTCCGCAACCTTGTAGGATGGAATCTCGCCTGTTGCTATTTTGGAAAATATCGAAGGCATGGATTATTTTTTATTGTCCGAGTTCAATGTTTATGATTTCGAAAGGGATAACACCCGACGGGACCTTGATATCCACTACATCACCGACCTTTTTACCCAGAAGACCCTTGGCAATGGGAGTACTGACGCTGATCTTGGCCAGTTTTAGGTCCGATTCATGATCAGAAACAATTGTATAGGACATCACTGCATTGTTCTTTACATTTTTTATGGTTACCTTGTTCATGATCTGCACAACATCGGTTTCAATCTTGGATTGATCAATGATTCTGGCATTTGCTATCTGATCCTGAAGGACGGCAATTTTGGCTTCCAGCATACCTTGTGCATCCTTTGCCGCATCATACTCGGCATTTTCAGAAATATCGCCCTTTTCAATGGCTTCCCCAATTAATTTGGAAATAGCAGGTCTTTCAACGTTAAGCATCCGATCGAGATCTGCCTTTAGCTTCTTCAACCCTTCTGCAGAGATGTAGGTAATTTTGGTCATTCTATTGATCTGTTATCTGATATTATACATAACATAAAAAAACAGAAGAACTCCAATCATTGGAGCTCTTCCACCATTCGATAATTGACAAATGTAGAAAATATTCTTTTTTAATGTGCAAATGTATGGTCAATTTTTTTTGCCCCCCTTAAAATATTTTTGGCGTTAAATTTCTCTGGTGACATAAAATCGCACAAATATTCAAATAAACTTACCAATCATCCTTTTTACTATTTTTGTTTCACTATGAAAAACCAAACAATTTCAAAGATACTGAGCGCCAGAATCATTTCAATCGCGCTACTTATTTCTATAGTCATTGGCTTCCCGGGCTGTTCAGACAATCAAAATAATTTTGTGCCTTATGCTAAAGTCGATAAGTATATATCGCTCGTCAATTATAACAACCTACTGATTTCGGGAAATTCCATGACATTTCCTGCCGAAGGGTATGCCGGACTAATCATAATATGTGTCAACGATCTTCAATATTTTGCTTACGATGCATGTTGCCCGTATGAGGGAACCAGATTAAGTTTTGTGGAGACCAATCCAGGTCAAACCGGCATTGTTTCAAGTAGTAGCCCATATGCAACCTGCAAAGTCTGCGGATCACAATACATACTTTTCAATGGGGGATATCCGATTAAAGGGCCTTCTACCAGAAACCTCAAACAGTACGCCGTTACGGTGCTGGACAACAGAGTGTGGATACACAACTAGAAGGATAAAGTAAAAAGGATAAAGGATAAAGTGTCATTCGTTCTGAAAGCAGCTTAGCCTCATTGATAAAATTAAAAAGACGCCGCAAATAAACATTGCGGCGTCTTTTACTTTATCCTTTTTACTTTATCCTTTATCCTTCTAATACCTGTAATGCTCCGCCTTATACGGTCCTTCCTTGGGAATTCCCAGATACTCAGACTGTTCGGTAGTTAAAATCGTGAGTTTTACGCCAATTTGTGCCAAATGCAGTCTTGCTACCTCTTCATCTAAATATTTTGGAAGTCTGTAGACCCCAATTTCATAACTGTTTTTCCACAAATCCAGTTGAGCCAATGTTTGGTTGGTGAAGGAGTTACTCATGACAAATGATGGGTGGCCTGTGGCACATCCAAGGTTTACCAGCCGGCCTTCTGCAAGCAGGAAGATGGCATGTCCGTCCGGATAAACATATTTGTCGACTTGTGGTTTGATGTTGATCTTTTTAATGCCCGGCCATTTTTCCAGTCGGCCAACCTGGATCTCGTTGTCAAAATGGCCAATATTACAAACGATTGCCTGATCAGGCATGGCAGCAAGGTGTTCGGCTGTGATGACATCTTTGTTACCGGTAGTTGTCACAAAGATGTTACACTGGCCAACAACATCATCAATTCTGGCCACCTGAAAACCTTCCATGGCTGCCTGTAGTGCACAGATCGGATCGATCTCGGTTACAATAACCCTGGCACCATAGCTCCTCATGGAATGCGAACACCCTTTGCCAACATCCCCGTAACCGCAAACCAAAACAACTTTGCCGGCAATCATCACATCGGTCGCCCTTTTGATACCATCTGCAAGGGACTCGCGACATCCGTACAGGTTATCAAATTTTGACTTTGTTACGGAGTCATTGACATTGATGGCTGGAAACATCAGTTCGCCGCGTTCAAGCATCTGATACAATCGGTGGACTCCGGTAGTCGTCTCTTCAGAAACGCCCTTGATCTCTTTGATCGCTTTGCCCCACCTGTCGGGAGTATCTTTCAATATCTTTTTGAGAATCTTGTAAAGCTCTTTTTCATCTGCCCCTTCTACCTCTTTATCCAGCAATGCCGGATTTTTCTCTGCTGCGTGACCGATGTGTACCATCATGGTTGCATCTCCGCCATCATCAACAATTAACTGCGGACCAACACCATTACCAAAATCCAAAGCACGCTCCGTACACCACCAGTACTCTTCGAGGCTCTCCCCTTTCCATGCAAAAACCGGAATCCCGGCAGCAGCAATGGCCGCTGCTGCATGGTCCTGCGTAGAAAAAATATTACAGGAAGCCCAACGTACATTGGCTCCCAGGTTGGCCAGGGTCTCAATCAAAACTGCTGTCTGGATGGTCATGTGCAAGGAGCCCATGATGCGAACGCCTTTCAGCGGTTTTTCAACGCCGTATCTGGTACGGAGCGACATCAGTCCCGGCATCTCTTTTTCGGCAATCTCAATCTCTTTGCGGCCAAAAGAGGCCAGCGCGATATCATGTACTTTATAATCGTTCATATAAATTTTGATTCTAACTAACAAAAGGTTGATATTTTATAAAGAAAAAATTCAAATTAGGTCTGCAAATATAGACAATGTTCTGGTTTTATCAAGTTCCAACTGTGCTTTTAATTGGTCTAAACTCCCGAATTTCACCTCATTTCTGATCCTTTCTACGAAACTGACCGAAATGTTGCACTGATAAATATCCGCCAAGAAATCCAAAATATGCACCTCAATACTCCGGTGATCCACATTTGTATTCACGGTAGGGCGGGTACCCACATTCAGCATCCCCTTGTACCGACCTTCACCGACCTTCACCCAAACAGCATAAACCCCATTTGTTGGTATCAGCTTGTGCTGGTCGTCGGGTTGTATGTTGGCAGTCGGAAAACCGATTTCACGACCCAATCGTCTTCCCTCTACTACTTTGCCCTTCAACAGATAGGGGTAACCCAGGTAATGGCTAACTTTTTTAACATCGCCGGTTTCCAGTGCCTGCCTGATTTTGGTTGAACTCACGGCAACATTCTCGACCAGCATTGGACTGAGCTGCTCAACTTCAAAGCCATATAGGTCACCCAAAATTTTCAATGACTGAAAGTCCCCCTGCCTGTCATGCCCGAATTTGTGGTCATATCCGGTTACCAATTTGCAGATTTGCATTTGATCGACAAGTATATTTTTTACAAATTCAGAATAGGTCAGTGAAGCAAACTCCCTGGTAAAAGGGTAGATAACCAGACGATCCAGCATCAACTCTTCCAAAAGTATACATTTCTCCTCCTGTGTTGTCAACAACCGGATTGTATCTTCGTTGGGAGTCACTACCATCCGTGGATGAGGAAAGAAAGTAAATACAACAGACTCACCGCCAGTCTCCCGGGCAATCCTTTTGAGCTCAGCAATCACCTCCCGGTGGCCGAGATGTACGCCGTCGAAAGTGCCAATGGTAACCACTGGCCGCTTCGCTTCGAAATTGTCTAATCCGTAATGTACCTGCACTTGGAAAATAAAATGTAAAAATAATCAAAAATGGCATGTGTCTGATATGGATTATTCTGTAGATGCTGAAAGGCTCATAAAACTTAGGAATTCTACAAATTCCCATCTTTTAATCTGTAATTTGTAATTTGTAATTCCCAGCCACATTTATTGGTTACTAATTTTTATTTTTGTCTCTTCATCGGTTTCCTACCGGAAAACTGAACTTGAAAAGTTGTGCTATTCGATTCACATTTTTAAATAAACATTCAATGAACAAAATCCTGGTTTTGCTGACGATTGTCCTTCTGACCGCGGCTTGCGGTAAAAAAACCAATTTTACCATTACCGGGAAAATTGATGGCGCTGCAGGCAAGACCGTTTACTTAAACCATCTGACCTTGACTGCCCTGCTCCCGGTCGATTCGGCTAAGCTGAATAAAGCCGGCGAATTTAAGATGAAAGGAAGGGTAAGTGAGCCTACCTATTTCCTGTTGAATCTTTCTGACGGCAATTTCGCCACTTTGTTGGTCGATTCTGCGGAAAACCTGACGATCACTGGATCTTACAACCGGTTTGCCTCCGATTATACGGTGAAAGGCTCCGACAACTCCTCCAAAGTCAGGGAACTGACATTAAAGTTTACCGCAGCCAAATCAAAAACCGACTCCTTGCAGAAACTCTTTCAGAAACACAGGAACGATGCGCTTTTTACGCCGGAACGGACAAAATGGAACAACGAATATACCAAACAGGTAACCGATTACACCATTTACCTGAATGATTTCGTCAAAAGAAATCCCTTCTCCATGGCCAGTGTTTATGCACTTTACCAGAAGTGGGGCGAAAACAATTATGTGGCAAATGATTTTCAGGCGATGAAAACTGCTGCATCAGCCCTCTATGCTGTCTATCCAAAAAACGATCAGGTAAAAGCGCTCTATAACAACGCACTGACAATCATCAGGGAGCAAAAAAATGCCAGACTTAACGATCTGATGAGCCAGTCGGCAGTGAACTCCCCCAACATCAAATTACCTGATGTTTCAGGCATCACAAGGGATTTATGGTCGTTGCACGGGAAAAATGTACTGCTCCAATTCTGGTCGGTCAAAGACAGGACCAGCCGTATACAGAATCAGGTATTGGTTGAGTTGTATGCCAAATACAAAAATAGAGGCTTCGAAATCTACATGGTAAGTATTGACGATGACAAGGCAGCCTGGAGTGCCGCTATTGCCGAAGACCGGCTTACCTGGATCAATGTTGGCGATATGAAAGGCAGCACTTCTGCCCTTATAAACTACAACATACACAGTGTACCAGCCAATTACCTTCTGGATAAGGAGGGGAAAATCATTGCAAAGAACCTTCGGGGACCCGAACTTACCAGCATGTTAGCGAAGATTCTTTAATGAACTTTGGAAAAGTCTCCTGAAAAATTTCTTTACGGGTACTTTTAGTGAACTTTTCCAAAATTCCCTGAAAAATTTCTTGGGTGGATGCTTTTGGGCACTTTTACAAAGTTTCCCTATATTTGCCGCAAATATTGACTGTGGTTATCGGAAAAAAAATCTATTTTGTCTCTGATCTTCATCTTGGGGCCCTGGCCCTAAAGAACAACAAAGAGCGAGAGTTGCTCTTTGTCGATTGGCTGCAATCGATCAGAAAAGAGGCTTCCATGATTTTCCTCATGGGCGATTATTTCGATTTTTGGTTCGAATACAAGAAGACTGTTCCAAAAGGATTTGTCAGGTCCCTGGGGGTTTTGGCCGACATTTGTGACAGCGGC